>Ga0209489_101617_pt1 | contig 46344 bp, 27 predicted proteins | sample SiratrowhiteBW_FD_187527 | JGI IMG/M metagenome (GOLD analysis project Ga0209489, IMG submission 187527) | Root nodule microbial communities of legume samples collected from California, USA - Siratro white BW (SPAdes) (version 2) | ecosystem: Host-associated > Plants > Roots > Nodule | place... | reverse complement strand
AAATTGTAGAGTTTGTAGAATAATTTATTGGATCTTTATTAAACGACTTTTATTTATATATATATATATATATATATATATATATATATATATATTTATTTATTTCAGGATTGTTAAGTGTTTTCTTTAATTGATTATGCGAGTTGTTTTGAAGGTTGTAAAGTGTGATGTTGAGACGTCTTTTGTTCACCAATTATAATTATGATAAGGTTACTAATTAATCTCATTATAATAAAAATAAAAAAAAATATTTTCATTGGGTTAAAAATATTAACCAACCTTCTTACTTTTTAAAGGAATTTAGGAAAAATAAGCATAAAAACTTATCTTAAAAACCATTTTATTCCATTTGTATCAAAAGAAATACATGTAATAGCACGAGAAAAAAGAAATTCATAACTTTTTCATACTAAGACATCTTAACTTTAAAATATACGTTGCTCCTGCATTACCATGACCGTTGGATTACCAATATAGAGCACAAAAACAAGGCTAAAATGATAATGCCAATATGTACACCTATCTCATGGCATTAAGAAAATCCCCGAGACTGAACTGAAGGAGAAAAAAAATATGTTGGCACATCCTTAAACTAGACAATTTTAGTACATTATTGTTTTAATTTCAGCTTATCCTTAAAAATTTTCTTTATCAAAAGTGGCTTTACCCTCTCTTTTTTGCAAACAATTAAGTTACCTGACGCCACTGAAGAGACAATAATAATGAAGAAGAACATGAGAACATCCAAACTTTTTTCACTTTTATATATAACTATTTACACACAAATAAAAAAATTCTTTTCTAGAAAGAAATGGAAAATTGTTTGGAAAATTAAAAACGAATTAGAACTGGAAAATCATATTAAAATTTTATTTTTGATAACAAAAGTTTAAAAAGATAAATTGAAACTTTTTAATAAATTTTTTTAAGTGAAATTATTTTTGTTGATCTAGATTTATTTTCTTTTACCTTTTGGGTTCCTTAAAAGAAAATCAAATTACACGACATTATTTTTATTATTATTAAGTTCTCTCTCCACTCACATTGAAGTTCAATCTCCTCGTCGACATTTTGCATTTTTTTCCTCCAACCATCCAATTTTATGACAAAAGTATAACAAGAATAATACACTATTAACTAAAAATTTTATGTCAAATAATATTATATAATAACACCGAGTCAATATTTATATATATTAATATATAATAAATTTAATTATGATTTGTATTGTATAACTTACCAAATTATAATAACCTCTCACTTCGATTCTAATTGTGTGTAAAGAAACTTTTCAAGTTTCTTTATATATATGTTTTTAGTACTAATATTTTTATCTTTTCTTATCCTAAATACGTAAGTTAAGGTTATTTTTAAATTAAATTAACTAATTTTCATTGAGACTAAAGAAATAATCTTAATTTCAATATCTTCACATAACAATTTCATAATATTACAAATGAAAAAAAGTATCAATTTACAGTAAAATTGTGTAAGGTTTAAAAAAATATGCAAGGTACTGTAACGATATAGTTTATAAAAGATTCATCATTTAGTTCAAAATTAACACTGATGTTAATAATAATGTTGAGAATGTACTGTCACTACTAGCTCATCTCACTAAGACAAACTAAGTTTTGTATAGATCAAGTTAATCATGTTCTTGTTAATGAATCAAAATAACAAATGTTAATAATAAAAAAACAATAATTTACATATAGATTATAAAATTAAGAATAATTTACAAACCATGTCGCTCATATTGGTTCTCTAACAAACAATGTTGACCTATCAATGAATCATCAAGATCTTAAGTATTTTATGTTCTATAGAAAACATGTTGCATAAAGTATTTCATGACCTAACAATGGTGACTTATCCTATTAGAAAACATGTTGCATAATGTATTTCATGAACTTTAAAAGTATGTTTTAAAAAAATTTCCAGAATTGGTAATTCAGAAGTTACTTTAAAAAGAATTGTGGCTGCAGATTCAAAACTAGAAAGTGCAGGAAGTAATTGTCTGAGAATGGCCCATAATTAGTTAGCTTGGACTACACGTCTATGGGTATTTCTTTTTGCATTCTTGTATCTACCATTTGCACCCTATAGTGGCGAGTAAAATACAAAATTACCCCTAAACCTATTGTTTGTCCTTCATGTTCTTACTCTTTTCCTTGTGTTTCACCTTTTTAGGTTTTAAAATATTTTAAATTTCATTTTTTAGAAATTTTGCATAGTGTAATTCGAGAATGACTTTAAATAACATATCAAGGTAAAAATAATAATTAAAATTGTGAAAGAGATAAAAATATCGAATTATAATTCAAACTCTATCAAACAAAGTTGGATGGGAAATTAAAACTAATTCCAATTTAAAATATTATAAGATTTTGTCACACCAAGACTATATAAAAAAGAATAATCTATTTAAACAAACCAAAAATACTGAACTAAATATACCAATTAAACAACATAAGATCAAACTAGACTCAAATACAAAATAGAAGAACTAGAATTAAAATTATAAACATCTAACACTAGAATTAAAATTATAAAGCAGTGCATATTGGATAAATTCAACCTTTCAACTTTCTTCATGACACGTGAAATCAATGACATGTGAAATAATTCATTGAACATGATTTCTATATTGAAGAGTAGTTGACAACTTGCTTCATGGTAGGACGAGAATTAGGCCTTTGAGTCAAGCAAGCATTTACTATTCTTAGAGTTAAAACTATTTCCTTAGCAATATTTGTAGGACATGGAGGATATGGGAGACGTTGATCTAATTTAGTCATCAATAAAGGAATATCAAACCTTGAATCCATGACATTGGACGAAGAAAACAATGAAGTTACAAAATCTCCAGGGTGCTCTCCAAATAATATTTCGAGTGCCAATACCCCAAAGCTATACACATCACATTTTTCATTCACTTCCATTGTATATGCAAGTTCTTTATAAAAGTAGACGACTTATTATGTATTTCTTGAACATTGCAAAATAAAAACATTTCATTTCATTTGCTATAAATCTAAAATGTTAAAGCTTTTTTAACAAATGTTTTCATTTATATTTTAGTAATTGAGAGTTGTTAACTTTCGTATTTAAAGTTTAAGGGTTATGTTTAAAAATTCAATCTACCAATCGATAATAAACAACTATCGGTGAAAAAGTTTACCATATACAGTTTGGTAGTTTTTTTTTTTTTTTTATAAATAAAATTATGATATATGATATTATTTTACACAAGGTGCATAAACAAGATTTTCTTGTATTAATTACTTTAAGAATCATATTTAGAGTTATTTCTTTAGTTTGTTATATTAAAATGTTTGCATTAATAATGAATAAAAGTTAAATTCTCATTTTAAATATATATTTAGAAGAGGGCTATTAACACATTTCCTCTTTTCATTAACTTCTTGTATCTTTGGAATTTTTTTAGCGCAAACTCATGCTGACTTAGTCAATTTTAAAGGCCAATAAATGTTTTTGTCGTTTATGTCCTTAATTAATGCCCCCAATTACATAAAGATGAAAGTATGAAATAAGAACATTTTAGTCCAAATATAAAAAATAGTCTCATTAGATATTCTTAATCAATAAAACATTAATCTCAAAACATATTTTATCAAATAAAAACCTTTTAACATAAAGATGTAGGAAGAAGCTAGTACTACCACCAGATTCTTTTGTAAACAAGGAATACTAGTTTTTTGTTTACCTATAAAAAAACATGTAAGCAGTTTGGAATTTGTTAGTAATTTTCTTTTATGCTCTTAATCCATTATCAAATCTATATGTTAGATATCACTCATCTTCTATTAAAGAGAATACATTAAATGAAAAAATTCTTTTTATTTTAGTTTATACGTATCTTACTTTTTAATATATCCCTACCATTTGTTTTGGTCTAGTCTTCTCTTTCAAATAACTGCCAAAAACAATTCTCTCACATCCCTTTCAAATCACTTTCAATTTCTTTTCTCTCCTACACCTCTCTCTTTCTAAATGGTTTCAAATCCAAAATCATATAAAATTAAATAATTATATAAATAAATATGTATTCAAAACTATATTAAAACTAAAATTAATGTGCACATTAATATATAAAATAATAAAAATAAATCAATTTTAATTACAAAAAATAAAATAACAGGATAAAAATGTGGATGAAGGACTATTACATGTGTATTTCCGTTAGTGTCGACAATAGATCTCAATTGGTAAAAAAGTTATTCCTTTGCGAAATGTCATTATATATTAATTCTACAAATTTTAAAATAAAATTTATATTCATCACATTATTAATATTTAAAATTAACTAATTAAACTATATTTTGTTGGTTTTAAATTAAATATTTATTTATATAGGAAGATAATAAATAAGTGAATGAAATCACTAACTTTTTCTATGATTTTTTAGGCAGTTCGCTTCTATATTTTATCTAATTCTCTTTCAATTTCTTTTTCCCTTACGTTATTTTAAAATAATTATAGAGAAGAATTATGGCTCTCTCTATCCTTCATAATGAATAGCTTTGTATTAATTTTTTATAAAAAATATTTTTTTAATAAAATAATCATAATTTTTCTTTCTTTTATGTATTTATCCAATAATATACTTATCTTACAAATGAACAGTTTCTTTTTAAAAATAAAAAATAAAATTAGACCCGTATATATTACGGGTAAAGAAAGACACTCTGCTGCATTTACTATAAAAAGAGGAGAAATAAATTAGAGGAAAATTAAAAGTCATGGTTCTATTAGCAGAGTAATTATAAGGGTTGAAATACTCCTTCCTACTTTTAATTTAATTATTGGTTTTTATTGATAAAAATAATAATAAAAAAAGAAAATTAAAAGCAGTTTTATTAGCTTACTAAATTTATTCCATATTATCTTCAGAAATCACCTTATTTATATATACCCATAAATACCAAAATTCATGAATGTTTCAGTGGATACAACTAAATTGTAATAATATTAATGGTTGTAAATTTGACAGTGAAAGTTTCTATCAGTATGTGGAATTTGTGGATTTGTGGAGTAAAGACCAAATGAAGTCTTGTGGCGTCGTAGATGGCTCGATCCTATGAACTGAAATAATACGTAAATAGACTTCTGCAAATCGCTTGACCTTTGTGCAGTGAATGGATCCATTGGATGTTACTTCCGACGTTGTGCTCACGACATGCATGACAATAATGGTGTTAACATCAAAGAGCTCTAAACTATTTTAAAAACAAATTTTTATATAAATTGTGTTGTTCTAATTGAGTATGTGACTGTAATTTGTAAAAGAAAAGTGATTAAATTGAGATTTATTTTAATTAAAACTTATTCATAGAAGATGAAAGATGAAAAAAATTGGTTTAATTGAGTTTTATTTTAATTAAAACTCATTCATCCAATAAAGTAAAGAGGTGCACTAATTGTAATTAAACTTGAAATTTTTTTAAGTTAAAACCTAATAATTAATTGTTACAAGGAATATTGGTGAAATCTAATTGTATTAATTTTAATTAGGTAATGTTACTGGTGAAAACACACATACCAAAGGTAAATTTTTAACTGTTTTAATTTTTTTATTAAGGTTATGTTTCATTTGAATTGAATTTATCTACTTAAGAAAATGAATAATTGGTATACATTTTTAAGTTTTCAATAGACTATTTTACAATTTTTCTGTATCACGATCATGCCTGGGATTTAAGTTGATTAAAATTTCAATTTTAATTTTTTTGTTAAGAAGTTAATAGTAATATATCTAAAATGTTAAAGCTTTTTTATAGGTATTTTCATTTATATTTTAGTAATTGAGAGTTGTTAATTTTCGTATTTAAAGTTTAATGGTAATTTTAAAATTTTAAGCTATCAATCAATAATAAACAACCATTGGTGAAAAAGTTTACCATATATGGTGTGGTAGTTTTTTTTTATAAATAAGACGATGATATATAATATTATTTTACACAAGGTGCATGAACAAGATTTTTTTGTATTAATTACTTTAAGAAGAATATCTAGAGTTATTTCTTCAGTTTGCTATATTAAAATGTTTGCGTTAATAATGAATAAAAATTAAATTCGTTTTAAATATATATGTAGAAGAGGCTATTAACAAATTTCCTCTATGTTCTTTTCGTTAACTTATTGTATCTTTAATTTTTTTTTTAGCACAAAATCATGTTGACTTAGTCAATTTTAAAGTTGTTTAATGTCCCAATTACAAAAGATGAAAGCATCATGTTGACTTTAGAAAATTTTAAAGTTGTTTAATGTCCCAATTACAAAAAGATGAAAGTATCAAATAAGAATATTTTAGTTTATACTAAGTCTATTTCTCATTTTTTTCTAATATTATCATTTGATTTTGACTTTAGTAAATTTTTTCTAAGTTGACTGTTTTATTGTTTGATGTTTATTTATCTTTTATCAAGTTTTCAAGAAGTTCTTTTATTAAATTCATTAAATTTGTTGTTATCTTTTTTTAGGGTTTGGATGATTTGGAGGAGGAAAATTTATTCTATGGTTCAGCACGGAATTAGTATGATCATTAATTCTATAAAAAAATTATGTTTGAATGTCAAGTAATTTTTTTAACAAAACTATGAATAATGATATTACTAACTTTCTGTTTTGAAATTTTTTGGTAGAAATACAAGGTTTGGGAAAACTTCTTATCCAATTTAGGTAGTCTGGAACTTTCTTTTGGCTGGTTAGATTAAAGTTAACCTGGATGATGTTGTCAAAAGTTCATCTTGTTTTGTTGTTTCTATTGGTATCTTCATAAGGAGCATGAAGGAGTTTTTTAGTGGTTTTTCTTTTTTGGGAGTTCAATCTTCTTTTTTTGTTGAACTTATGAGCAATATCTTAACAATAGAGTACGTTAGATGTCGATTATGGACGTTTATAGTTAGAGAGTGATTCTATCCTAATTTGTGAAGCTTTTAACTTAACTAAACTTATTTATTGGTGTATTAGAGAAAGATGGAATAAGAGTGTTTGTTTTTTTAGAAAGAGGTTGATTTCAAAATTTTATATACTTTTAAGAAGGATAACTATTATAATAATAAACTTATTTTTTTAAGACTGATTAATAAATTTGGATTCTTTTAATATGGTAGCTTTCCTTTTATTATTACTTTAATTTTTTTAATAAATATATAAATTTTCTGTATTTTGTCTTGTTTAGATTTTTTTTAAATTGGTTACATTTTTTATATGAATTTGGCCTAGTTAATATGTTTTTTTTTTCTCTTGTTATGGTATGTTTCTTTTTATCCTTTTGAAAAAAATCATTTTAATCCAGATATAGAGAAGATAGTTTCATTAGATATTGTTAATTGATAATACATTAAGCTCCTTAACAAATATTTTAAGGTGGACACGGTTTGTGGAGTAAAGACCAAATGAAGTCTTCTGGTAGATGGCACGATTAATGATGAACTGTAAAAACCAATTCCTTAGGATTAACTCTTAGCAAAATTGGTTATTAAGTAAAAGAAAATTAGAAAAACTAATTTTAAATTTACAACCTAAAGAACTCATTAAACCAGAAATGCTTGCTAAAATTAGTTAATAAAGTTAAATGTACATTTTCTTTTGTAATAGTAGATAGTGTAATATTTTATTAGAATAAATATTTTTCGAAGTTAATTGTATAAAGAAAATAAAATTTGTTCTTCTGCGTGAATCTAGGATATTTCCTAGTCAAAAGCTAATAGGCGCACTTCCAGCTTGTGTAAGACGTTCATATTTTGCAACATATGTTTTTCTAACAAGAAATCATTCCCTAATTACATACTTAAGAAATCCGGTTAATAGTAGATTGTATTAAAGCATGTTGGTAACAAAAATATAACATTCAAAAAGTGGTAAATAGACAATTGTTTTAATAATTTTATGAAAAAAAAGTGTAAAAATACACTATATATTTATATATTTTATAATAACACTGTCAATATTTATATATTAACTAATAATAAATTTTATGTTTAATAATATTTTACAACAACACAGTCAATATTTATATATTAATTAATAATAAATTTAATTGTGATTTATATTATATATATGAAACATTCCAAAAATATTTACAAGTTTACAATTAAAATGGGATAATACACTATAATGAACAAAAGAGCTAAGATAATAAAAGAATTAAGACAAGTCACTGAAAACAAAGTCTGCGACTCAACTAAATAACAAGTAACGTTCATTGTAGTTTAAAGTAATTCAAAATAGAATATATATATATATATATATATATATATATATATATATATATATATTATATATACAATCTTTTTCTATATATATAAAAGTCAAAAGTTTTAAATTATAGTATTTAAACTTCAATAACTCCTATTGCTTATCAGATGTTCCAATTTTAACTTCACTATCTGCTCAAGTATATAATATTATTATTGCAGCTCAAAGATATAATCAAATAGGACAAGGGTAACTAGTAATATATAAACATGTCAACACCTTGATAAAAACAACTATGCAAATTCACCATTAAGCACCAATCTCAATTATTATAAACTTCACACATGAATTCTTTCGCCACACATGAACTTATCATCTTCTATAAACCTTAAAAAGTCTCCTAAAAAACTCGTGGCTACGACCAGATACTAACATCTAACCATTACACAAGACTTATATTACCAAAAAAATAAAATCTAAGAGAAATGATTAGGGTAAGTTCACAAATCCAAAACTTAGTGTCTATAGCGCGTCCCAGTGTGTGTGAACTCCTCACCACATGATATCTTAGTTTATGTGACTTAGTGAAACTTGATGATCTTTGTTAAAACTTAGATGTCAAAACTTAATACACACAACAAAACACAACTCATACATTGTCTCAAGTGTATGGCCTGAATTTCCATCATTCACAATAGCATATCTCATTCAATCCATAACATGTAAGGATACATCTCACAACAAGACTGTAGTTATTTACTAAACATTCATTGTTCCTACAAGTTCAATTAAACATAAAATCAACAATTTCATCAAACTATACAAAAAAAAAATAAAAATTATTATCTAACCTAGTGTACTATAGCAGGTTTTTTTTTCTACTAGTTTCCCTTACTTAGAGGTTTTTCTTCAAGTAGTTCTAGGATACCCCAAAAAGTATAGAAATTTAGAGTAAGTTATCAAAATAGAATCAAATTTCAATATGACTCTAATTAAGTCGAGAGAAAAAAGTTTTTCAACTATTCATACCAAGATAAATGATAAAAACTAATAAAGACAAAGGATCCTTAGGGTAAAAAGGAACTTATTCTCATGGGATAGTATCGTTCCTTGATTCTTAGCTATTGAGAGATTCGATCAGTATCTGAAATTGATGAATGGTGAAGAGAATTTTTTTTTTTTGAGAAAAAGGAATAGAATTTTGAAATTGAAAAAGAGAGTTGTAGAATAGAAAGAAAATGGAGGTGCATGTATGAATTTTTATTTTTTATTTTTTGAAAGGAGGTATTGTGATTATTGTATATCTTTATTATATATCTGTTTTTATTTAGTAATATTCTATGAAATATGATGGGTTATATTGGGTAGATATTGATTGTATTAGCGAATCTTGAACGGATTTGAACAGATATGTAGGAGAAAGTTTAGGGAAATATTGGTATATATATTTTAATCTTCTGATAAATTAAGTTGTGAGATATTTTATCAGGAGGGTTTTAAAGTATAACTTACCGAATTATAATAAGCTCTCACTTGTAGCCTAATTGCGTGTAAACTTTTCAAGTTTCTGTACCCATTATTTCTTTACTACAATATTTTTTTGTCATCATAAAATTACTAATTAAATAATCATAATTCTTAATATTTTATTTTTCATCTTTATATTTTTACATTACAAAATAGTCAACAAATTTAAACACATATCATTAAATTATCTTTTTCTAATTATATAACAATCAATTTCATAATACCTTTTTAACTTATTATTTTCATTACAAAGTTACATCTATCTCATTTTTTCTGTTTTTTTTTCAATATTTTTACATTTTTCCATTTAAATATTAAGAGTTCTTATTTCAAATTATATACAAAATGACTTAAATTTTTCAATTCACTTTCAATACTTTAGATGAAATTTGTAATTTTTTTTATTTTTTTCTCGATTTATTTTTTTAAAATATTATTATTATTTTAATGAAATATTTTTTTATTTTTGTTTATTATTTTCATTACTATTAAATGGGTCAGACCCAATCTCTTCTACAAAACCAATACTTCCATTGCAGCAATCCATTTAACGAGCATGACAATTCCTTAGTATCAAATGGCCCAACGATAAGCCCATTTTCGTTCATGGAATGAACTCAAACGTTCCATTGAACTCCAATTCGCTTCATCCCTATTTGAATCTCCGAGAGAAACAATAAACTCTCTCAGAATAGTTTCGTTCATGATTATTATATAGAGTGTTCTGTTCATGATTATTATATAGAGTTTGTCGCTTTAGCAAACCGCACTAACATTGAGCCACCAAAGGCTCTCAGGGATTGTTTTATTAGTGGTCTACGCCTAGATATACGAAGGGATGCGAAAGCTCAATGTCCTCCCTCATTGTTCCAGCCTGTCACATTGGCTCGCCTTTTATGAAGATAGTTATTCAACCATACCAAAAAACCCACGACCACCCTTTGCTACTCACACCAAAGCTCCCTTTACTAGACTTCCACCGTCATCTACTGCTCCATCTTTACTACCCACACGTAACACATGAACTCCATTCCACACCACCAACACACCGATTAAACGCCTATCGGTTGTTGAAAAAAAACTTCGTCGAGACAAGGGTCTTTGCTTTTAGTGTGATGAGAAATTCTCCCCCTCACATCGCTACCCAAACAAGCACTTAATGCTCTTTCAACTAGAGGTCAACGAAGAGCAGACACAACATAATCACATGCAACTTTAGTTGCAACTGATAATACTCCCATGCAGTAACTGGAACAACAAATCACAAGTCATAATTTATCCTACAATGCCATACACGACACGTTAGGTCTAGCCACAGTTTGATTGCAAGCACTGATCAATGGCGTGGCAGTCCAAGTACTCATAGATGGCGGCAGTTCTAACAGCTTCATACAACCACGTGTGGCTAAGTTATTGCAATTGCCTATTGAACTTGCACCAAACCTACATGTCATGGTTGGTAATTTTGAAACCATGATTATTGAAGGATGCATCAAATCTATGAATGTTCTTATTCAGGGAGTTTCGATGACTATTCCAGGGATCTATGTTCTTAATGTGGCAGGGGGTGACTTGGTGATAAGGACTACATGGTTAAAGACATTAGGAGCCTATATAGTTGACTAAAATGCTTCTTTTATTCGTTTCAAACATAATAGACAGTTTGTGACAATTTTTTGTGACAAGTCTCCAAGCCCAACGCATGCTCTTTTCCATCACATAAAGTGTCTTGTACAAACAGATGCCATTGCAGAAGCCTTTACCATTGAGTTGTAGCAACATCAGCACACATAACCCATATCCTTACAACTTCCCCCTAAGATGCCTCTTGACATGGCGAAAGTACTGAACTCTTATGTTGTAGTTTTTTTAGAAGCCCAACAACCTACCTCCCCCACGAATGCATGATCACAATATTCCTTTACTATCAGGAACAAATCCAATCAAGGTCAAACCATATAGATACCCATACAGCCAAAAGACGCAAATTGAAACCATGGTGTAGGATATACTTCGTGAAGGGATCATTCAACCGAGTAGGAGTCAATTTTCATCTCTTGTGTTATTGGTAAAAAAAAAAAAAGTTAGAGTTATATATATGCAATAACAATCAAGGATTCTTTTCCAATTCCTACAGTCGATAAGTTGTTGGATGAGTTATATGGGGCAACAATATTCTCAAAGCTTGACCTTCAATCTGGCTACCATTAAATTTTGGTTCGCCTTGAAGATCGACATAAGACCGCTTTTTGAACTCACCAAGGGCATTATGAATGGTCGGTGATGCCTTTTGAATTGTCTAATGCTTCGACCACTTTCCAAGGATTAATGAATGATGTTTTTAGGCCATTCCTATGTAAATTCGTTTTGATGTTCTTTGGCGATATACTCATCTATAGTGCATCATGGCAACTTCATTTGCAACACCTCGTTTCGGTCCTTCAAACTCTTCAATGAGAGTCATTATTTGCCAAAAATTTTAAATGTTCATTTGGCACCACACACATTAATTACCTGGGACATACAATATCCAGTGAGGAGTGCACATGGATAAAGATAAAGTTCAAGCTATTATGGAATGGCCTCAACCGCGCAACTTGAAATAACTTCTTAAGTTTTTGGAACTTACGGGTTACATAGACGTTTCATTAAAGGTTATGCTTCTTTGGCTTCTCCTCTCACAGATTTGATTAAAAAGGATTCTTTTACATGGAATGCACCAACAACTAGAGCTATAGAAATTCTGAAGAAAGCCATAACCACCCAACCAGTGCTAACACTTCCTAATTTTGAAATTCCATTTACAATCGAAACAGATGCCTCAGGTCTGAGCATTGGAGCTTTGTTAAGTCAAGGCAAGCATCCTATTGTTTTTTTTTTCTCTAAGAAGTTGTCACCTTCGATGCAGTGCCAGACAACTTATACTAGGGAGTTTTATGTGATCACGCAGGCACTAGCTAAGTTTCGTCATTATGTGATGGACAAACATTTCATTATACTAACGAACCAACAAAGTCTCAAAGTGCTACTTGATCAACGCTTGCATACCCCAGAACAACACAAATGGCTTCACAAATTTTTGGGTTATGACTTTGAGATCAGATACAAGCCCGAGTTCGACAATGAGCAGTAGATACTATGTCCAGATGTTTCTTCGCTACCTGGATTGCACCTCAATTAGATTGGTTGCAATCTTTGAAAAAGGAAATTGTAATTGATACTAATCTTTACTCCATTATACAGTAGTGTCAATCTTCAACTCAGGGGCAAACTCCATATAGTTACACTAATAGATTGCTACTTTGGAAAAATCGGATCGTCATTCCTCAAAACAACAAGTTTATTTCCTTTATTCTTCATGAATACCATGACAATATTGTTGGTGGCCATATTGGAGGCTAAAACAGTGGAGAAGATCTGCACCCAATTCTATTGGCCAAAGATGCAAAATATCATTAAAGATTACGTGTTGAACTGTCATGTGGGTCAAAAAGCGAAGCATGAAACAAAACTACTTGCTGGATTACTACATCCTATGCCTGTAACCATCACAAATTTGGGAAACCATTTTTATAGACTTCATCACGGGACTACCACAAGCCCAAGGTCAATTTGTGGTCATGGTGGTAATTGATAAACTAACTAAATTCGCCCATTTTATTCCCATGCGACATGATGTTAATAGTCGTTTTGTGAGGCTTTTGTTAAGAATATCAAGTTACATGGCTTTCAACATTGCATAGTAACAGATCGAGACAAGGTTTTTGTGAGCAAAATTTTGGCAACAGCTCTTCACTTTACAAGACACCAAACTTGTTATGAGTTCGGCTTACCACCCCCAATCAGATGGCCAAAGCGAGATTCTTAACAAAACACTTGAAATGTATCTTCGGTGTTTATGTTACGAGAATCCAGAAACTTGGCTCAACATGTTTCCATGGGCCAGACACTTCATTTTAGGTGGTGTATCCATGTTTGACACGTATCGGACACTAACACCCGTACGACCCTCGTAGGACACGTATTGGTGAAGTGTCTAATTCTAAAGATAATTTTTTTAAGTATCTGACAATTCTAACATAGTTCTAACAGAAATTTAAAAGGGAATAATACAATTATTTTCTAAAAACTCAAACTTTTTACAGAGATAAGATACAAATCTTGTATATAATCAAGAATATTTAGATTATACATATTTTTCATTTTTTGGAGTTTAGATAAATGAATTAGGTTCATTTTTTGTTATATTTGGCTTCATAGATGATTTTTTAATACATAAATATTGATTTTCAATTTATATAATTCATAGTGATGTAATGTATAGATATGTGTCCCCGTGTCCTATATTTTGAAGATTACGCTTGTCTACATATGTGTGTGTCCTATCCATATCCGTGTCACTATCCTGGCTAACACAACCTATTGTCAAGCCATTTAGAAGACCCTTACAAAGCATTGTATGGAAGGGACCCCATCATTAACCCGTCATGAATTTTCACCTGAGGATGACCCATCTTTGCAAGCATTACTGATTAACAGAGACAAATTACAAGATCAATCAATGTAATATCCATAGGTCTCAGCACTTCATGAAATAGTATGCAGACCGCAAGAGTCATCATGTGGAACTAAACATGGTTGATTTAGTCTTAGTAAAGTTGCTGCTGTATAGACAACAATCCATTACACTACGCAAAAACCAAAAGCTCAGCATGCGCTACTTTGGACCTTTTCGAGTTCACAAGAAATTGAATGATGTGGCATTTCAGCTAGAGCTTCCAATAGAAGCAAGAATCCATGATGTATTTCATATTTTTGTACTGAAACCTTTCAGAGGAGACAACCGGGACCAATATTTACCATTGCCATTACAAACAACACCAGAAGGACCTATGCTGTCTCCCCATGTCGTTATCAAAAAACGCACAGTTTTACGCGATCACAAATCTTAGTAACCAGTTTCAAGTGCAATAGGGAACGGGCGAAGCAGCTAAACTCACTTTGGAAGATTTTGTCATATTTTCCAAGGCATACCCGAATCTCAACTTTGAGGGCAAGGTTGCTTGGGAAGGAGGGGAGGCCATGTAAGAAACAAATGGGCCCATGAAACAACGAATGATGAAAAGGAAGTGGTGATAACAGAAGCGGTTAGGCGCAGTAAGAGAAAAAGGATTACAAATACGAAATGGAAAGACTACGAGGCATAGCTTGTTATGATATTTTCCTCTTTTGTCTTACTTCTCTCTCCATAACCAACTCTCCTCTGCAAATTTTGTTACCCTGATTCTCTCTCTCTTACTTGACAACATGAATCTCTGCTCCGTGGAAGAAGAGGTAGCCCACTGAGCCATTCATCGCTGCTGCGTTTTTCTCTTCTTTAATGCGTAAAAGTATTGTTTATGATAAAGTAAGCCTGATTTTGTTTTGCGATTGTGATATTGAAACACTATGAAGTATTAAATACAAATTAAACCTTGAGTATTTTATCTGAGAATATGTTAATGTATTAACAAAGTAAAAAAGAAATAGATAAAGGAGTAATACAATTATATGAAATTAAAAACAAATTATTAAACTTTTATTTAAGTTCTTATTTCTTTAATTGTGAAGCAAGCAGTTTTAATAAAATTATATAAATATAATGCATACATATATATTTTGTTCCTTTATTTTAATTTTTAATTTCGTCGTAACTATATATTTGTTTCGTGTTTATATTTGTGCTTCTTATATTATAACTAATATATTATAAAAACAAATGCTCAGCTTACTTCTGTTTTCATTAATTTTGGGATAAATAATCAAGCTAATGAAATAAGTATAGATATGTTTTTTTTACAATGAGAGAAAAATATTAGTCTTAGTATAAAAATTTAATGTAATTTTGTTAGTTTTTTCAAAAAAATAAAGTAACTAAACACAAGTTTAGTTTCTAATAATAGTTATTATGTGTGTTTGTTAAAAAAGTTTACCGCCAATATCTAACTAATCTTACAATACTCACATCTCACATATATTTAATTATCTCAATTATTAATAGAATTCAAATAAAACTAATAAAATTAAAATTTAATATTAACATTGTTATATTTTTATTGTATTAGAAATGAAAAACATGTTACTACAGCATTTATCCTTAATTTCTTTTACAGATGCTTCATGTTTGTTGTCTTTGTTCCAACTATAAGTTGCTTAACGAGTTTATTTTCCTAAGTTTTTTTGTTTCAAAAGATAGATCACAAGAAAATAAAGTATATCTAAATACATGGTCCTGAATGGAAATATCTTAACGCTGTTTCGGTTTCTTCGTTTTCTTTCTCAATAGAGACTTTGATGATTGAGAACCGTTGGACTGAAATAAGAGTCCTATATTAAGCAAAAAGAGATAGATAGTAGTTATTGAACACCATTCACAAAACTTATATTACAGTGTAACACGACCAAATTTAACCCAATAGTCTTTGATATGTGTTTGGAAGATAAATTATAGTAAGTAGTAAAGAAATAAACCAGACCAACCACATTTTCCATAACATCGATTTCATCTCCAAGAACACAAGTTTTGCTTCAATTTTGCATCATTTTGATTTAAAAGGAATGGCCCTCAGCACTATCTGATGGTATAAAGCAGCAAGTGCTGCCCCAATAAAAGGCCCAACCCAGAAGATCCACTGCACCAAAATAAAATCACTTATTTGCTGGCTGTGCAAACGATAAATATAATTAATTTAGATTTGAACATGGTGAGAAATTTGAGAGAAATACAGAAGAAATCAAATAAAAATAAGATAAGAGTGAAAGTTTTAAAACTTATTAAATTTATGAGTATTTTTTTGTTTTACTTAACTTTATAATTTCTATTTAATATGAGATTAAACTCACTTTTAGATACTAATAAGATAAACAAAAGAAGAAAAATTGTAAACAAATTTAAGGATGAATTGTATCTCACGTGGTTATCCCAAGCTTGGTCCTTGTTGTATATAAGAGCTGCACCTAAACTTCTAGCAGGGTTGATGCCAGTCCCTGTGATAGGAATAGTAGCCAAGTGCACCAGAAACACCGCAAAACCAATAGGCAAAGGTGCCAAAATCTAGCACATTCATATGTGTATGATTAGATTATCATAGAACACAATGTTCATCAATACATTACAAATTTGATATAATTGAATGAAGAAAAGATGCATTGTTAGGAAAGTGTTTACTCACAGGAACATGCGAGTCTCTAGCATTTCGTTTGGCATCTGTGGCAGAGAAAACAGTGTAAACAAGAACAAATGTGCCAACAATTTCTGCTCCTAGGCCATCACCTTTGGAGTACCCTTTAGTCAGAGTGTTGGCACCACCACCAAGCCTCTCATATTGGTTTGATTGGAATCCCTTGACCACAGCAGCACCACAGATAGCTCCTAAGCACTGCATGATCATGTAGAACACTGTCCTAGTGAGAGATAACTTGCGTGCCAAGAACAACCCAAATGTCACAGCTGGGTTAATGTGACCCCCTTCATTCACAAAAATCACAAAAACAATTAGACAATTACTATAGTCCACAAGCATACCAATTTACTCAAATCAAGATCATATACTCATATAATAGTATTAAAAGTACTGAGTTTGCTTCCATTTCTATATTCTTTTTAAATTTATTAGACATTGAACTAGTATACAGACATTCTAAGTCTTTACTATTTTGCATGATGCATCATATTAACATAAAATTTTGTTGATAACACAAAATTATCAGATATATATCATTAATTTGTCATGGATTCAAATCACCTGTTGCCAAGTTTTGATCTTATGTTGTTTCACTAATAAAAAATTGCCACATTGTTTGCAATATCCACACAGATTTAAATGAAAGCTAACTTTTTTCATTAGTATTACAAGAAAGGAACACACTTGGGAAAGTGATTTGCCAAGATGATCTTATAAGATTTACAATCTTTATATATTGACAAAGACCAATCAAACATGTATATTTTTGGTTAATGTAAAGCAATCCTTGTTATTTATCATGTGAGTAGTTCTGTCAAAATTTACAAAAGGAAAAAATCTGTGTTGCAGTTTCCTAACCTGATATACCAGCAGTGCAGTAGACAAGGGCAAAGATCATTCCACCAAATGACCAAGCAATTCCCTGGACACCAACTGTGGAGCACTTGTTGGGAGATTTTGCCACACCCATCACAGTCAAAACAGTGACATAAAGAAACAAGAATGTGGCCACAAATTCTGCTATCCCTGCCCTATAGAAAGACCATGATGTTAACTCTCTAGGCTCAAACAATGGAGCTGGAGGAGCCTCTCTATAGTCTTTGCCATCTTGTGTCTGTGCACCTGTTCCTATTGGTTGCCTCTCTCCATACCTGTTGGCTCCTACCCTCACATCCTCATCTCTCCCCTCCATGCTTCAACTACACTTTGGCTATGTTAAAAGCTTAGGCTTGTGTCTGCTGAGTAAATAACCACTAACCAGTGAGATCTTAATATATAGTCACAAGGGTTATATGAAGCTCCTAGGAATGGTGTTTGTGGAGTGAGCCAAGGGTGCTTTCTAGTTTGGTGACTTGTCTTTTTCCTTTCTTTCCTTGAGAGCATCACTTTGCTTCTTTACCATTCCTTTTACTCTTCACGTTCAAAGCAAGTTCTCAAAACTTGGCATGGAAATTAATCATTATAGCAAGGTAAATGATAGAGGGAACCACTGCCCATTGAAATGTGCTTGTCAATAAAAGTCTCTGCCAACATAATAGTTCCTCCACGCTTCTGCTTTTATATATGTAAGCTTGGTTTAGTAAGAAACTAAATCTCATACAAGGGATCATACAGAAGTTAAAAAGATTTTCTAATAATAATGTTTTTTTTTTTAAGATTTTTAAGAGGTTAGAATTTTGTATTTTGAATTTTAAGGGGATGTATAAAATCATAATATTAAGAATTTTATAGATTTGTAAGAATTTAAAAGATTTGACGCAATTAAAATAATCATAAAATACCTTTCATTTTTAATTTTTTAAGTTGAAATGTATCTTTATTTATTATTTTAAAGGATCAATGAATTTAATTTAAAGTTGTGGTTATAGCAACTCATTCATTATCTATCTTGGACACTAAAAGTACGAATCGTACTTACTCCTTCCGCTTTATAAAATTTATTTGATATATATTATCAAGTTATATTATTTTCACATAAATAATTAATAAGAATTTTTTTTATCATTTTAAGATATTTCAACACTATTATTTTTAAAAAAAAATTGTCTTTAATTTGTATTCATTCTTGTTTCTTTTTTATTTTTAATAATTGTATTTTCTACTCGTTGAACATTAACGTATCTAGACCATATTAAAATTCGATCATGACAATGTTATGATTAAGGGTAGATCCACAAAGATGCCAAAGTTACCCCAAAATTTTGAATTCCTTTTAATGGTAAATATAAAATGTTTCCTTGGCCCTTTTACTAGAAGAAGAAAAAAAGTTTACACCTCTTGATGGAATAATCTTCCTCTGGCACTAAATATGGATACAGTGATAAAGAAATTCATAAACATCATTACATTGCACTCTTGTTGTGGAAGATAAGACTACCTTGCACACGAAGTTATTGATGACAACCATCCTTCCACTCTTCATCAACACCTTTCCAAAGACAGTATGATTCTCAAAAGACCTGATAACATCTTCTTAGATCAAATATTATGGTGTGATTTCTAAAAATCCAATAACCAAATTGAGTTTGAAACCTTCACTGATGGTTTGAAGGTTTTTAAAGAGAAAGAAATTAAATAATTCATGTATCAAACTAAATGAACAATGAATATCAAATAAAAAAAAACTTTTATTAAAAAAATATTCATATAATCAAGAATTTGGCTTATCACTTTTTATGTCCTGAAATAATAGAATAATAAAGTTTATATATCTCATCCAAGCTTGTTAACACAAAAAGAAAAGACAAAATTGGATATTAATAAAAAAAACTCTCACATCACTAAGTTTAGATGATGACTACATATTAAAAATCAATTTGGTCATTTCATATCATTATTTACCTAGTGATTCACTAGAAGTCAAAAGAATAAAAAAAAAAAAAATCCCTCTCTCGAATGTTTGGATGCGAACAAGGAAATATCTCATAGTTAAGCTTCATCAAGTTTGTAAAATCTATGCAAGAGCACATAGTCATGGTCTCTGAAATACTTTATAATGGATATTATTTGCTTATCCTTTGAGGGGATGCTTGACTCTTCATTGAAATATTTGAAGAATGTCAAAAGTTTTACACTCTCCATATATTACCACCTAAAGAGCTCCATCTCACAATCATTTCTTAATATTTCACCACTCAAGGAATGAATATTATAGAACTATTCTCTTTTAGCAAACTATAATTCAAATTCTTTATTGTAGTTATTGGCCAATTCATAAAATGGATTATAGTTGAACCTCTAGTTACAATCATTACTAATTGAGTATGAATTATTTTTTTGGAATAAAAGTATTTACTAATATCGATTTTTGCAGTCCATTGTCACTAACAATTGCTAAAAAATCATAACTAGAAGTTTTGATCAATTCCTTCAACACAATGTCACTAATCAAACATCTACATACCAATGATCAAGCAAATAGGGCCAACAAAGTAATTCTAAATTAGCTCACAACTCATACACGTTAAACGAGTATGGACTAAAAATATATCAATTATCCTTTAGGTTATCATTCAACTCCTCAATTTCTATTATAGAAATTCTATTTTAACTTATATGTGAGTCAGAAGCCATGATTCCACAGAGGTGGGTGAAAAATATTGGCAAAGAAAATACTTCATAAGTAAAGCAATAATACTAATTTACAAGTAGAGTTCAACCTAACCCACAAAGACCACTAGTTTTTCACCCTAGGAAAGATTTCGGCTAGTGAAATTATAATGAGGTGCATTCTCAAATAATGAGATATTTATGTTTCTTCGAATATATACTTTTTCATCAATAATATTCATTGTTACAAGTAATTAAAAACACAGTACAAAAAGGTGTGCTTTGATATAAGACACTAAAAATTATCTTTAAAATCATCAATTATCATCTAGGCACGTAAATATGTTTGATTAAAATTAAGTTTTGTAAAACTAAAAAGTATATGTAAATCAAAGGCATTAAAAATCATACTCTAAAATCACTAGTTATCATGGATAAAATATTTTCAATTAAAATTAAGTTTTATAAAACTAAAAAATGAACTCCAATGGAAGACACTAAAAATAATACTCTACAATAATTAAGTATTGTCTAATTGAATAAACATTTTTAGTTAAAATTAATGTTTTTAAGTACTAAAAAGGTTTGTTAAGATCTAACATACTAAAAGTCATGCTTAAGTTATAACTAGTCAAATAAATATTTCATCAACATTAGTAAGCTATATTAAGTCAAATAAATATTTTTGAATAAATTTACAATCAACTCCAATAAATACTTTTGACAAAAAAAAAGTTTTAAAAACACACACACCAAACACACATATAGTGGCTTCAAGAAACAAATTGACAAATTTATTCATATGTTAAAGATTCTACTATAAAAGAAAAATGTATACAAAACACTCAATTGAGTCATCTAATCGAATATAGCTTCGTTCAAGCAAAAGCTTGACTATCAAGTTCAAAGTTGAAGAAGACAAATTAATGCATTTCTTTAGGAAGATTTCTTCATAATCTTCCATACTTATATACCCAACTAAATTGAGAAACTTGATTTTTAGTGACATCTCAGTCATGTTGTACTCTTCCCACATTTTATTAAAAAGTTTATGTGAGAGAAAAAGTTCCATATTTGGGAGAATTTACTTTAATATTTACTTTTCATGTTATAAAAAGATTATAGTTTGCTGACACACCAAAATCTCTTTCTTTTCTTTCTATTACTTTAGTACTTAAAAAAAACTTAAGAGATAAAATTAATTTGTCCTTTAAGATTTTTTTATTATTGTTTTTCCTATTTCCAAGAAAAATTGGTATTGTTTTATATTTTGAAACTAAAGAGAACGGTGTTGTAATCTTTTTTTCTTTTTAGTGAATTACATGATTGCCTATTATTTATTTTGTTCATCTTTTATTTTAGTTGTGAGTTCTTATTTTGTTACTCTAGTATCTAATAGTGGTATCAAAGTCTGGTTTCTGATTGTGATTATAGCTAGTATGATATTTCATATCACAAATAAATTATTATTGTTATTGGATATAGTGTGAAAGTGTGTCTAGTGATGTGAATCAATCTGTACGAATTTGAGAACGGGCCAGTCTAGGATAGGAAATTGAATTTATTGGAAAGTAGGGTTTCAGGTAAAATGGGTGATAGGGATAAGCAACACGACTTCCATGGAAGAAGATTAGACGCCATAAGGGAATCAAAAATCCTTAATAAGTTTAAGAGTTGATTTAGCCAAGAACCCAAGAGATTCACTCTCACCAATTTGAAAAATGTATCATCTGTTTTTCTCAATTTCTGAAAATGTTTAAATACAAATTTAGATTATGAATTTGCCTCATTTGGAAGTAAATAAAATAAAATCCTTATTAGCAATTATTTTAGTTCTCCAAATATGTAATCAGTCTCCTCCATATGATTGTCTTTCAATAGTTGAGCCTTGAGCAGATGGCTCACCTTGTATTGTAAAACTTTTTTGGTCTTCCTAAGCTTTCCTTAAATCATGGGTCCACCTAAGTCTTGTATTGGATCTCTGGACTTTATTTTTCACTTTGTGGGCTTGGACTTTCTCATTATGGGTCTCGTTGGGCTTGGATGTCCACATCAGGGATTTATTTTACACTTATGAACCTATCTTAGATGGATATGTGTTCATAGGAAATTATCACGCCTTAGAGTTGATGCTATCAAAATAAAAATGTACAATGGTACTATTCTCACAATTTATCTATTGTGAATGACTTCAAGAATAATTTATTTTTTATTGGTCAATTAAATGAACTCGCAGGTAAAATCCATACTCAAGGTGAAATCTTAAATGTAGTAGGGGAAATATGCTAGTGATGAAAGTAGAGAAAAGCATGACAAATTTGTATGTGTTTTTGGGAGATACATTGAAAAAAGCAAAGCAACAATTGCATCAACAAGTGAAGAAGAAGCACGAATGATGTGGCATTATAAACTTGGTCATATGTCAAAATGAGGTCTAAAATTTATTGTGAAACGTAATCTCTTACCTAAGATTAAATAGATTGATTTATCTTTTTACGAGCATTGTGTCATAAGCAAACAACATAGATTGAAATTTGCTAGAATGATCACTCGAAACAAAAATATATTATACTTGATTCATTCTTATATGTAAAAATCACTAGTATTATCCTTCAGAAGAGCAAAATTGCAAAATATTTTTTATCATTCATTGATAGTTACTCCAGGAAGTGAGATGTGTTTCCAATATTAAAGTAATTCAAAACATGAATAAAGCTTGAAACTAAAAAAATAATTAAGTGTTTGATGATAAATAACTGAAGAATACCTAAATGGATATTTTTAACATTCTGCAAGATATTATTATGAGATAATTTTAATTTTCTATTCCACATGAGTGAGGTAGAGCAGATGCAACACAATGTAGCATAAGAAAAGCTTTCAAATTATAAAAACACTAAAAAAAAACTGACATTTATCTCACTAAAAAGTCCAGTGGATTCCCCACTCTTTCATGAAGTTAAAACAATTTATAAATATAGAATAAAATATGTTTGTATCCATATGTTAAAATTTAGATTTAATTATCATAAAAAGTTAATATAATTTTAGCTCCTACATATAAAGGTGTCAACACTTAATTTCGTCCGGATAGAAAAAATCGACTTCAAAAAATATATATTTGTTTTTTAATTAACTTCTAAGAAAAATAAAAAAAAGAGATTTATTTAATCAAAATTGAATTTTTGTTAAAATATGTGTTAGAAAATCAATCAAAAACTTCTTTCTAAATTTTATTCTTCTCCTATTTTCAAAAATTTTTGATAATAATAACAAAACACAAAAAATTTGGTGGATCTATGGAGGCTACCACCTCTTGGGTCATCCCATTTCTTTCTATTCTCACGCTCCCTAATCACCCACACACTCCCAAATCTTTAGGATCCTCTCTCTCTCCTTCCAAAATTTTCGTACACCCAACAAACCAACACACAGCAGCGTCACCCTCCAGTGCCTGCAAAAAAGCGATTTTGTCCTCTGTAGGAGCGATCCCAAAGCTGGTAAAAGAGGAGAATGTCTCCTAATAAAACAAGAGAGGACAGTATTATTGGTTTTTGGGATATATGGGAGTAGGAAGAGGGAGGAGGGGTACACTGTTACATTGGCATCTGGCTGCTTAGTGAAAGAAAAAACCTGGGCACAGATTGGACTCACTGGAAACAGAGGGGAGAAGGAATCAGAGAGTTGGGAACGGACATTCTTGATGTTTCGAGAAAACTGCTGGGAGTAAGGGAAGGAGGAAGAGAAGAATGACTTCGAGAGGTATCACGGTTCTTTGTTCCTGCTGATTGGTTTTCTTAGTGTGTTTTTATGTTTTGAATGCTTTGAACTTTTCATTCCCTTAATCTCTCATGTGCCCCGAATGATTTCATGCTTCCTCCATTAATTTCTTCTATGCTTTACTGTTGTGTTTGCGCGTATGACTGTGAATGAATGACTCAAACGTAAAATAAAAAATGATGAGACCCACATCAGTGAGAGAACTAGGAGGTGCAACCTTGCACCTCTGTTTTTGCAAACTTCCCTGAACCAGACTCCGCCAGCCTCTGGGACAGCCAAGCAACCCTCACACAATACCACAGCTGCTACCATGAACCTTTCGTCACCATCCTCAAACCACGTCTTCATTACCATCTCCACAAAAACAAGCGCCTGTACCCACCGTCACTACCACGCCATTCACGTGCCTCACAACCCTCCATATTCACGTTCCGGCGCCACAGATTCTTCGAACTGCACCTCCTAACCACCTTAATCATGCTCCTCCACCTCTCTTCACTATACCATCAATGACCAATCCATGAACCATCATTTTCCTCCCTCACAGCAACCCCATCGCACTAAAACATTAACGAGACTTCTCTAACCATGACTCTGCCTTGCTACCATGCCCAACGTCACCCTGTTCCCTCACCTCGTCAACCACCATATCCCCCATGCACCTCCAAACCCACGTAACAAGCACCTGAACCTACCATGAGCCCTCAGTGGCACTTTCTTCCTCGCCTCACCATCACACTAAACTTATTTTACCACACCACCTCTCTGCCCTCAAGTCACACCATGCGTTCCTTCTTCCTCCTCACATCACCCCCCTGTCATCACTCTCACAAAGCCTCACAACCAATGCCCTCTTCATTTCTCTGTTGACAACCACCCTGCGCTTCTCCAGCCCTTGCCATGCCTTCCTCCAAATCCATGCAGCGACGCTCCACTGAACAACCAAGTCCAATCCTCGCCGCTGCCACGTTCCAGCCACCACACCTTAACCATGCTACCTCTACTACAACTCCTCCATGCCACCTTCAACCATCTCGCTACCTCTCAACAGCCAGCCATTACACTCCTCAACCACACGCTGCCATCCGAAACCACCACTTCATCCTCAACCTCCCTCTCTCCCTTGCTTCACAACCATCACCATCAAACCCATATTCCTTTCTCGTCACCACCATCACCTTCGACGCACCTTCCATCAAGCCACCCTTTTCCCATTCACCTCTCTTTCCTCTCACCTCCAAACCACTATGCAGTCATCATACCTTCCACACAGGCCTTTCGCCACCTTTGTTGTGCCACACTCCAAACCTCCAAACCCACGTAGCCACCTAGACTTAAGAGCCCACTACCACGTTCCTGCACCACTGCAGCGCCAACAGCCAAAATAACGTCCCAACAACCCCATAAACCACACCACTTTCCACCATTGCCTCCCACCAAGCACCTAGTGTCTTGCACCACTTGAGGGATTCATTATATATATACAATTCTTATTCTTGTAAGAAGAGGAAGAATATGTTTGATGCAGGGGCGTAAGCTAATATAATTAAGAGCGGAAACAACCTGTGATGCTAAAGTAACTTTGCCAAAGTTTTATCCACATTCACATGAATTTTTCATACAAAAGTGGGTCCCGCCAACATAAGCTTTTGCTAAAATGCCATTCACGTATTCACATGCCACTTTTGCATGCAAAGTGGGTCCCATTTCCATTTACTTTTTCCAATGCCTTATTCACATGCATATTGTGGGTCCCACTCCTATCTCTTCTTTGCCAAATCCATTCACATTCACCTTCCAAGCTTGTACGGGCCCCACTCATCAAAATCCCACCACTTTCATGTTTCAATTTTGTATTTTTTTAATCATTTAGAAATGTTCTTTCTTTAACTTTTGATAAAAAAATAATAATAAAATTTGAATTCCTAAATACTGTTCACGTTATGCGAGAATTTTTAATTCTATTTGGAATATAAGGGTCGTATGCGTAGTCGAGTAATATCCAAAAATAAAGTTTAATTTTTAAAAATATTATTTTTTTTAAAATTAAAAATATATAAAAAATCTTCAAAATTAAAAATATCTCAATTTCTCAAATAAACAATTTTCAAAAATAGAACTCGTTACATATAGAAATACGTAAGAGCGAGGTTAAATCTTATCGGACTCTTTTCAATAATAAAAAACATTTTGTTTGATTATATTTCTATATTTTTGTGAAAAATAAATATTCTAAAAATTACACTCATTTCATTTTATCTAATTAAAGGTACTGGCTTAGGACGGGCACCGTGGGGCTAATACCTTCCTCACGCGTAATTGACTCCCGGACTCGTAATCTGATTTTCGTAGACTAGCCTTATCCCTGTTTTATTTGGTTTTCTATAATTTTCCATGAAAACTATGGTGGCGACTCCCCTCTTTTAAAATTAAACTAAACCATTTTTATCTGCCGTCTCCCTCGTGACCTCGGTTGCGACAAAAGGTAACAAAATTGGATAATCTAAACTTATAGAAATAGAGTCAGGGAGACTTCAAATTTTAAATTAAATTAAATGCCCCATTTTAACCTCTTAATTCATATTTGGACTTAACCTGCAAAACATTATCCAATATTCTAAAGAAAATATCACTAAAAGATATTTAAATTAAATTCAGACTTTTTATTCAACCCAGTATAATGTCACCCGAATGAGGCCCATATCGAACTGAGTCTTTTTTTGTTTTTTCTTTTTTTTTTTTGACATTTTTATCACAGATGTGAAAACTAACATCACCTCTTTTAACAGAAAAGATCCTCTTCGTTTCTTCTATCCCTAGACTTTTAAGACAATAAATGTCAATCTCCATAAAGTGTATATGGTTTTCATTTTGGTTAACTTTGTGAACGGACGAAATTGAATAAAGACATAGAAACAGAGAGGATTTTTCCCCTTATTTAGACCGTTATAAAAGAAATAAAACATATGTTTATCTTATTTTATGAGAGCTTAAATCATATAACCTAAGTTCACTTTCTTTTAGAAAACCATATAGTGTATTATCCATCCAATGCATACTTATCAAATTGAAATGAGGGTAAATCAAAGTTAGTGGACATCAGATCTGGGCCAGTTTTACCCACTAGCATGCTGGGCTTTAGTTATTGAACCAAGCTTTTTGCTTCCTGCACCCCATAGATAATTCCAATCCGGAAATCACTTTTACAAAGGGTAAACTGGTCATTTGGTTAAACTATGACGGTGCAGATAGAAATTATTGGGTGCAGGAAGAAAAAACCCCTTTAAGTTTTGTTTCTTTTCACAAAAACATACCCCAACTCAAGCTCTTGTCAACAACTAATGAAGAACTTCCTTACCCAACCTAACTTAGACAAACACTTTTTAATGTCGTTAAGATGATATATACGACAAAAACTACGAAAAGCATATTTTTTAGTTGCACTATCTTCAGTATTTTGTTTCATTTGCTTTCATCTTTCTTCTTGATATTGTCAGACAATTAGATTAGATTAATTTTTTTATCTATACTTAAAGTCATAAATTGTTAAGATATAGTAAGAGGGTTTTGAAGTAAAATAGTCTCTCTAAATTTAATACGTTTTAAATTACTAGTAAAACAGAAAAAAAAAAAAAAAACTCTACTTTTTGAAATATACACGCTTTCCCTTTAAAGCAAAACACCTAGCACTATAGTTACTTTTTTTCTTTCTGTTCTAAATTTTAAATCATATGGCTTCTTAATAAAATAGATGCTAGTGGGTTGCAATTACTATGTCAAGTCCAAATCTATGTTCACTTTGCACCTGTGGAATGTTGGCAGAATATTCCTTCTGAGATTATTTCAGTATATGTGACAAAACAATAAAAGCATGTTAGAAAAAAAAAGTTATAAAAAGGACAAAAGATGACACCAACTTCATAATGAAAGTTATTATTTGGTTAATTTCCCCAGCCCTTATGTTTTGCATATAGTATAAGACCATTGGGGATTATATAATCAAAGAACAGTGGAAAAAAGAATTGTATAGAAGATGGAAATCCTTCGAATCCAATGAAGTGCAGTGTTGACTTAAATATTTGGAATCTCTTTAATTTGATGCAAAGAAATTGGTTTCGGTGTTGCGGCTACTTGTCTGGTTATTGATGTCTGCCACTATATGTGCAATCCACTCGTGCAATGGAAAGAGGAGAGGAACAAACCATGGTGGGAAGACATTGAGAGCGAAATTGGAAGAAGAAGGGAACAATCTCACTTCACCATTCACACAACTTCCAATCATCTTTCACAAAACCCTAAACTTTTCACAAAAGAGAAACATTATATATATATATATATATATATATATATATATTTTGAATCTTTAAATCCCAGAATTGATTTCATTTGATTTCAAACTTATAATTAGTAGACTTTGAAACATGGCATTAGGTTTAGAAATTGTTACAAGTGAAACTAATTTGAATTTAGTTTCTTACTATTTAGAAAAATGAAAGAGTCATTTTTTACATTCAAATATCTCAATAATTCTATTTCTATTAAATCTTACTATTTTTTTTTCTTGCATATGTGTGTGTGGTGATATTTCCAAACATAAGAACTATCAAAATAGGATTTGTCTCTAATAAAGCCTTTATGAGGAAGACAAACTTTAGTTGATTTGATATGATTTACACAAAATAGCCAAACAAAACTTGTGGCTTTAGAAATTGAATCATTTCCTATTTCTGACAATTGAAACACAATTCTGATTATAAATCAAATCAAATATTTTATGAAGACATACAAAATCTAATTTTTTGACATTCCAGACAGAAAAATATTTTCTTTTTCTTTTCCTTGTCACTGTTTTCTACTAATGATGATGTGTGCTTTATTGCCAAGTTGGATGGGCACCAGCTTTTAATTCATTATCTTTGGAAAATGAAGGTAGCTTTGTCACTATTTTAATTATTTCCCTTTTGCCTTTTTTTTTTTCTCTTATCTTGCTCCTAGTTTAGGGTTTGTGTATGAGACAAAGAGAGTGCATGATTACCCATCAAAGGTTGACTGCAAGCAAATGTGGAAAACTTCACCAACCTTCCATTAGATGATGCTTTCATGCCAAACACTTTGATTGCAAACATGACATTGGTGTGCAACACACATTGGGAGTTAGCAAAATGTAATGAATTAATAGCTATTGCCAGTAAGGTAGGTAGCATCTTTGGACACACCATCACATAGTTCCCCAGTCATAGAAGCATAAAGCAACAACAACAAAAGATGATCAGAAGAGTTTAAAGCCTGCTAGCAAACGGGGTGAAATGAAAAGAACATATGAAATTATGGCCAAGCGCATGGGAAAAGTAAAGCTAAGGTTCAAGTGTGAAAGAGGAAAAATGGAAAGTGCATTCCATAAAATGGATATTATTATTGCTTTCAATTCTATATACTAACATGCAAATAATTTTGTCTAACTTTAAGAAGCTTCAATGAACCAAATATTAAGTTCAGTTGTGCAATATTCGGCTGATACATCATTATGATGTAATCACTCATCATATATGTGTATGTACAATTGAATATATATTATTTTGCCAGTTACATAGAAGCTGGACTTTGAAATATTTCAACATAGCCTCAATTTTCTGTTGGAATAACAAGTTCATCTCTTTCAATACAGAAGTCAACATGGAATTATATATATTAAATATGTCCAATTCTTCACTTCTAATCAACTTTGAGATATTTATGGATATATGTGATTTTTTTTAATTAAATTTTGCATAAATTAAATTGTATCAATATTATTCCATTAAAGTTTCATTTTAACTTATGAATAAGTTAATTTAACTTAGAGAAACATTAATTTCGCTTTTTAGTTTATGTTTATCTTAAAAGTTGTGAAAAAAATTGTCTAATTTTATTGATTAAATTAGTGACTATGAGTTTCTTCTCATGGAAGATCCAGGAAGAAGAAGAAGAAGAGTGTTTTTTTGTCTTAGGAATGGGTCAATTGAGCACAAGGGTCCACCTTCAGTGTCAATTTTCGATCCATCAAAATGATTTTTCCTACGAACTCTCAAGTTCTCTCTTCTATGAGCTTCTACTAGCACAACTTGGTCCCTCAGGCTTCTATCTATAGATAAAGTCAAATCCACAACTATTAAGATGAACTTCTACATGCCTTTTATAAAACTCTCAGAATCGAACATTATGATATGAATATATTGATACGACAATATATATATATATATATATATGCTTTAACTTTTATATACATCCTATCATCTTTGTCTAATTCCGTCCTTGATTTAGATTGTTCATTAAGAGTGATGATTCATAGTATATTAATAAATCAAAATAGTAATATATAATACAAACGAGATATTTAAAAAAAATTATAAATGTTAATTAGTATGTTTCACATTCACATTTTTTTCAACAATTTAAATAAAAATTTCATTTATATTAACTGTACTCTTTTATGAAAATGCCCTACATCTTCTAAAAATATAAAAAATCATAATAAGTTATATTACTTAGGACGTTATCTTTTACAAACACAATGACCAACAAACTATTAATGAATAATTCAAAATCAAATATTGATGAAAAATAGAAAAAATAAAAAATTGTTGTCGTAATGGTCTTTAGCCTAAAAGCAGTTTGAGAAAGCTCCTATGTATGCAACTCAATCTTTGGTTTGCACTCTCAATTTAGAGACAGAGTATCTGAACTTATACACTCGAAAATATACTAAGAATAATATCAGGAAAAAAATAGTTATAGGTGCTTCTCAAAACCAAAATGATCAATTCATTGTTCAGCATATTCAATTCGTAAATTAAAGTTAATAAATAACATTTGATTTTCGAATGGACTATAATAAAATCGATATAAATGAAACTAAAAAATTCATTTAATTGCGAATGTAATCATTTATTCATGTACAATTTTAAAATGACAATAACAAAATATGAAAGAATAAAATTATTAAAAAATAAGTAGCGGTAAATATTTTATCCAAATAGAAGGAATACATTTATCATCACAATGAATATTATTTTAAAAAATAGAATATATACCTAAATAAGAAAAAGAATGGTATTATCTTCACAATAATCAACATGTATAAAAGAAGTAAAATATTTGTAAAAGAAAAAAAAAAGGCATAAAAGACACTTGAATGTTATTATATCCACAACTAAAACCCTAAATAAAATAATTACTTTAATAATAAAATTTATAACTTCACGAAGAATTTTGTTACAATGACAACAAAAAGGTTTGATGATTTCACCTATATAACTTCATGTAAACTTCCTAAATCCCGCAGATTGGCTCTAATTCTAAGCCTTCAAATTTAGCAATTTTGTATACCATTTTGTTTTTAGTGTATGTTAGAGATTTAAGTTTTGAAGGAAAAAAAATAACAAGGAAAGTTTTATTTTTAATTAATATTTCCTAATGATAATTTTTAAGGAAAAAAAATGATAAATTAACAAAAAATTAATACTAATTATTTCTTTTATAACTACCATATAACTCTCTTAATTTAAAAGTAAAAAAAAATTCCATATATGTGTCCCCTTCCATTTTCCATCAAAACCAACTCCAACATACCTTTAATAATTTAATTCAATCAATAGTTGGAACAGTCCTTTAATTGAATCTGTAGTTGGCAATGGATCCTATGTGAAGGTTGGAGATGGAGGGTTATCACAGCTAAGCTTAGAGGACCCAACTAGCTCCTTATGAGTCAATAGTAGTACTTACCAAGAACTTCTTCCTTTCCCATATTTCTGAACACAACCTTTAAACGTATACAATATCTAGGGTAATTTTTTTTTTTTATGCTTCTATGTTCAGTTTTAGTTGCTTGAAAAAATAGTTTGAGAAGGATTAAAAACTTAATTTTACCTAAATATTTATTTATTTTTACTGTTGGCTGAGATGTTGACGCATTATCTCCAAAATTGGCCTTATGATTGATATCAAAGTGGCACCCACCTTGTATTATGCTCCCTCAAGTAAAAAGGGTTCTTGTAATCTTCTCCTTCATGCGTCAAAGACTATACTTTGACAAAGGCCCCTCTGCTTTGATCATAGAAAATTCTGATTTGGCTTCTGTGCCCTCCCAATAATTACACTCTTCTTTAAGGTAATGGACCCTTAACAACCTATATAACCAGTACAATACTCAGAAAGGGAAAATTGAAGTGCTACACAACACACCACTCATGCGCACATAGCCCCAAAAAAATTCAAAGTGATCTCATTATTTACCATGACTAATAAAAATGATGTTTTAGCAGGTTGAAGCATTGAATAGACTGATGGAAAATGAAATTTGGGCATGTAGTATCCATAAAATCTTCAGAATCCTTTGGTTCTCATCGTTGGTAATTATTTCACATGTACAGCAATATGCAATAAGTACCCTCTCTCTCTCTTCAGCAAACAGATAGGGGAGCATACCCCATTGAAGCTGCAATAAAAGTAGGATAAGGATGAGAAGCACAATTTCTTAAAGATGCTGAAATATATTAAGTTCAGATCTTGTTCATCTTTTAACATGCTTGTGTAACTCTTACGACAGCATTGTGTGTGATTAACCATCATGGAGTCCAAAACTCTAGCATTTGCATTTTCCATGATATTCTCATTGTCCACATCAAGAAAACACATTCACTTTGCTTCAATTCGCTCATATACTAACCCTTTCACTGCTCATCTAGGTTTTAAATGTTGTTATTTTGTCACTATTTCTTGATGCTGCAACAGGCAAATATAACTAATGCAATCACAGTTATAGGTGCAAAGAAAACTTATACTTCAATGTTATGGCCAATTTTCTAGACCATTTTTTAAAGACAATGTGCTAGTAAACTTCAATAATATAGGTTAAGAGTCAAATTTTGGTTAAGCGCACAAAAGTTCATAACCTACCAAGTTACCAACCAGACAACAATAGTTGACAATCTCCAGCAACACATTCGGAAGAAAAGATACTTGGGGGCTCCATGCATATCAAGAATGTCTTGCATAGACATATCCACATGGCTAGCAACCTAGCCTATATGATTATCCTCCATAAATATAAGCACACAGAAAGTATATATATATATAACCAGTACAACATACATTATCAGTGAAACTATTCTAGCTGAGTAGCTTCATGTGCAGGTATAGCAATTATACTGTTTAGCCTCTTTTCATCTCATCTCAGCTAATATATCCATGAATTCTGACAAGTACTCTTCCAATTATAACCTATGATTTTTCCAACTCTCAGCACACTCAGGAGGTCATGATTTTCAAATTTTATAATTGTTTCCACAAACAAATCAGATGATTAGCCTCCACCAAGCCCAAACGCAAACTATAACTCAATTTAAAAACAAATCAAGATTTTAAGTCTAACAAAAGTTGGTGGCATTTTATAATAATAGTTAACTATGAGATATAGTAATATATATGATTCTGCGGTGCAGCAACAATCTGTTGATTGCATAGAATGGACCCACTTGCTTCTTTGAGCAGATATATTCGATCTCTGACTCCTAACTATCCATAGATGTTTGTGCACTTGTGACCGTTTTCTGTTAACTATACGCGAGACGTAATACGATTTTTTATGCCAGATCAATTAGCATGAGTTCAATAAACCCCTCGATCCCTTAGAACATGCAAATATGCAACTAGAGAAAAAAAGAATGATCAACGTTCAACTCTTAAACATTATTATTATTAAGGACATTAGTTCCAATTTTATAGGTACTTCTAATATATTTTTTATAATAATGAAAAACTTCAAATCTAGTTTTGGAAAAACCAGAATCACATAATGTATCTGCATATTGCGGTAACATATACTGAGATCTGCTTAGACTAGACTCGCAAGTTATTTGGTAAGGAATAATATATCCAAAGTAATTACTCTCCATAGATTAAAAGAGGGTATTTATAATTTATTTAATCTCGTTTATATATAGTTAAAGTTATTATATTTACAATATTTGTTCGGTGTTTGATGACCCTGTCACAGTTATATTAAAAAAAAACTTCTGATGGATTAAAAAAGATGATTCTTTATAATCAATCTTCAATCAGTCTCCATTATTGAACAATATAAGAGTTTTGAATGAACACAAGATATTCAAAGTGAGAGATTTGTGAGAAATATAGTATATGGTAGTGAGAATTATATTCTAAGGAATATGCATAATTAATGATGGAATCATTGAACGTGGTCAAACTGAGGTGGGAAGTGGGAACAGAAGTCCTGATCTGATATAACATATATGGTGCAAAAGGGGACAGGTGAAAGGGCATGCACGCATTAATTATTTTGCACGTTAGTGGAGAAAACAAGGGAATTGAAGGGAAAGGTAGTGGGTAGAGATGACCCACATGGGAACGCTGAATGAACCTTTTTGAGAACCCTCTCACTAGAAAGAACCTCTTTCTTTCACAGGGGCAGATCATCAAACACGTTGCTTAAACGAGTTTGGTGAACCATGTCAAGCTTCTTATTGTTTGTGAAGATGTAGCAGCACCTTTCTCGGCGTGCAGTGAGGGCTCAGCGTCTGCGTCTTTGTTTTCCTTGTGTTCCCATTTCAGTGCCCTATCAATCCACAACTCTATTTACTGCCCAAAGTTTGCTTGTATAATTATATTCATTTATTTAAGATTCATAATAGATTTAATTATACTTTAGGTACTGTAGCAGTTGTATTGTACCACTTCCTCAACTATTTCAAATTCAATTGATCATGGTATGTTCTCTATAGTTTAAAGCTAAATTTAGTTCTATTGTTGAGTAGGGCACAAGCCTCACTAAACATCTATTATTTAAGTGTATTTTTAGTGAGAGTAATAAGCTAATTTTTATTTGACTAAGAGTATTTGACAAGTAATTTAAAATAAGCTTTTCACTTATAAAATTTTATTTAGTTCAGCTAATATATATATATATATATATATATATATATATATATATATATATATATATACAAAGTTTGTAGTTTATTAAACTTTTTTTTTTCATTAGTAGCTTATATTGTGTAGTTGGTAGTTTATTTAATTTTCTTTTATTAATTTTAGTTTTTGTAATCAATTATCATTTATTTCGATTTTGTAGAAATAATTAATGATTATTTTAGTATTTGTTGTCTTACTTTTAATCTTTTATGTATTTTAAATTAAAAAATTGAAGTAAATAATATTTGTTACATAATATTATGTGAAAATTGTAAGAAAATAAATTCAATTTTGAATTCAATGTAGGAGACCTTGTAAATTTTCTTCTAGGATTCGTGAAATCAACGTTGAATGTAAGTTTGACTTTTTTATAATCTAAAACTAAAGGAAACCATACAAATTAACATTTTCTATACATATAATTATTTGATTCATATACCAACATTTTAACGTAAATACTAGTTACAATTACAACTTAAAATAACAACATTAAATATAGAGCTACGATGTACATTAAATATAGAGGGGATTGTGGAAGACGATAGCTAGGACAAGTTTTTATTAACTAATACATATTACTGTTATTTTTTGTAAGCTCTCTCACAGCAAAGGTGATTGGTTAGTATTGGCTCTATTTTTTTTTTTTTTTTTTTTTATGTGTGGTGTGTATTGTAAAAAGGTTGGGGTAACTTTATATTATCTCTATTCTAATTTATTCTTTGTTGTCGATAAAAAAAAATAGAAAAAATAGAGCCACGATGTACTTCTATCATCATAATAACTATATCCATCAATATTACCCTGAATTATTTCAAAGACAACATGTGTGTTAATGTATAAAGATACTACAATATTATTGTCTATGTCAAATACTATTATATCACATTCTATAACACAAATCACCTTATATAAATTTTGTGAAAATTAAAAATACAACTTTTTCTGGGTTAGGATATCTCCCAGACTCAATATTAACAGGTTTAACATATTATGGATAAGCTTATAAAACACTACAATAAACAAGATCAATAAAAGCAAGTACAAATTTAACTAGAGTACTAAGTTTTTAAATTTGACTCGTTAGTAATTCGTGGGCAGTGTTTGATTATCCACAAATTTTTGTCATCACCTACAGATTTTTGCCGTAGGTAAATCTAATTTTTTTTTTAGTGTTACAACTAAATTTAGCCAAATACTATAACTAAACTATGATTCTAATTAATAAAATTTAACTAAAGACTGGATATAAAAAACACAACTAAATTGTTATTTGAATTAACAAAATTTAAGTAAACTAACATTACAAGAAATTATGCTACTATCTACACTCGAAATCCATATATAACATTAAAAAATTATATGTAATTTGGATTTACATACAGACAAAAATCCATATGTAAAATCGTCACAGGTAACACTTACATACGGATTTCAAAATTTATATGTAATTACATACGCACCAGATCCATATGTAATCTGTTTTTCAGTATCTAGAACCAGTTTCATTTGTTTATTCGTGATAGCACCTAAAGAGATATTCCATAATATGTAAGCCATAATCAACCATAATTAGTGAATTAAATAGAAAGATGGAAAGTATTATATTTCATAAAACATAACAAAAGAGTTAACATGAGTACTATACCTCATAATAAAAGTAATTACAACATAAACACAAAATGACAACATCTTAACATACATATCAGCTAAATGTCAATATTGTTTATGCAAACTAATACCTACTATAATGATTATACGAATTACGTTCATCTCTTTGTGGTTCTTCATCACGTTGGGGCTGTTCATGGCCTTGTTCTTCATTCTGCTATTGTTGTTGATTTTGTGGCTGACGATTAGCTTGGTTAAAAGTATTTTGGGCAACTACTGCAGTTGGAAGGGGTGGGTACGGGAGGACTGCACCAATAAATAAATTCTTGAATGGACTGGAACTGGAAACTCATTTAATGTATTTAGTCCTCAGTAGTGGATAACCGCTGTCTCAACTGATTCATCTCTTCAGAATCAACTTGCTTGCTAGAGCTTACTTGTGTCTGGCACATGAAGCTCTCAACACTTTCATCATGAGAGAAATTTATGATTCCATATATTTGTCCCTTATATTTTTCACCAACAGCCTCATACTAACATCTATTCCTTAATCTTTCTTCCTCAATAAGGTCTAAGGGATTGCATTGTGAGACACCTGTTGTAGAAGCAAACTCAGACATTACTTGAGAATATCTCTTCTCAAACTCTTCCTACAAAGAGAAAACAATTTTTGTTATAAATAGTAACAAATTTTATTGTGTTATAATAAAAGTAACTCACATGCGTCTTTTTGGATCTATCATCGACAAATTGTCTAGTATTTTTTCTTATATGCGTTTGTTGGAAGACTTCATCAACATGGACTGACCTACACCAAGCTCCTGTGACTGCAAATAAAAGCATTACAAAGTAAAGAATTACTAGTTAATTCAGATTATAATAAGGGGTGAGTCACTTATGTATGTAACTTAAGAAACTAAAATTGTCCACCTTCAATGAGGAACACTCTGTAACTCTATAACAAACTCTCCAGTTGTTGTAAACTCATGAAGCAACTAACATTAACTCATGAAATAAGAGCTTACCAAATATTAAAATTCATTAACAACATATATGCATAACATAATGCTTTTAATGCAACAATATTGAATTTTTGAATATCATAATACAGAGAAGTAGCAAATCACAACTCACTGTACCAAGTATGATAGTACATCAATGTTGAATAAAATTAAATCACATATATGACTAAAACCATATTTTCTTAAAGTGAAAACAACTGAAAAATGAGTTAAGGATTCTAATAAACAAACTTGCGAGTTTGAGAAATAGAGTTCAGTTCAATAAACACACCTCTTGCGAACAAAATAATGATCAAGAAACATGTTTAATGTCCTTATCTTTGTTAATGGGTTTCACTCACATAGCTTTCACTTCTTCAATTAATCTTCAATTGGATTAAACTTCAATCGGACCCATGTTACATAATAAATAGATAGCAATGAAATAGTGCTAGTAGTGCTTAAAAAAATTACAACCGGTGCCAAAAAAATTGTAGAAGGTACCTATATAATGCATAAAACATGTACTTCAGTTTTAAGGAAATACAGAAAAATAGTACCTCTCTCTCCTTTGTTATTTTCGATTACTTCTCTCATGCAATACTCTCCTACCTAATCAAAACCTTCTAGGTTTCCCTTGGGTCCTTCTCCCTACGTAGTCTTCGGTGATTACGTAATCTGATTTGAGGTTACGACGCACCCGATATGAGGTCAGGGTGATTTCGGGTTAGGGTACACCGCGACTGTGATGAAGGAAAGAGACACACAAATGAAACGAAGCAATGACAAAGGAGACAAAGGTAGTGATGAAGCAAATAGGAATCGAGGGCGCGAATAAGTGATGAAAGACGCAAAGGAAAACGAAAACGAAGGAAAACAAAAATGAAGGAAAACAAGAATCGAAAACGAGAGCGAGAACAGTTTCGGAAATGGAAAAGAAAGCAACATTACACACGGAAGAAGGCAAGATAAATACAAGACGAAAGGAAGATGAACGCAAGATGAAGGTTACACTTAGAAAGGTTAAACAAATTAGGGTTTTGTGTATGCAATTTCAATTAGGAAATCTAATGTTTAAAAAATTAATTCTCTAATTCGTATGTAAATAGCATTACATACGGATAAATCCGTAAGTAACTTTCCTGTCATACCGAACCAAAATTACATATAGATTATAGGTACGAAATAAGTAGCGCAAAAAATCCGTATGTAACGTGATTTTACATACGGATTAAATTCGTATATAAAATTCACTTTATCTACAGATTTAAATCCACATGTATTTATCTGTATGTAACACAAATTTCTTGTAGTGAAAACTTATCTAAATATAATTTATATTTTTTAATAAATGACATATGTTAGACATCACTATAAATTTTGGCTTGACACCCTAAAACCCATCATATCACATGAAATAGTATTATTATAGAAAAGCAAAAGGGAACAAATAATAAAAAGCATGGGATCACACTAAACCCATGCAAAAAAAAAAAAAAAAAACTCCAATCAAATGGAGTTGAAACCTATTATGAAAAAATTTCAGCCTAGTAAAGTCAGATTAAAGTAGAATACTAGGCAAACTCAATTTTATTTATCACACCTAAATTAATCAATTTATCAGTATAATTTTTATTCTCTCTAAAAGCACGAGTCACTTTAAAATCCATAATATCAAATATCACCTATAGTTAAACTTACTAAAATTTAACAAATAACTAAAATTAACCAAATTTAATCTTTAAATTTAACCTACAATTAAACTAAACTTAATCTAAACTTAAATTTAATAAAATATAATCTATAACTAAACTTAGTCATATCTAATGTTTAAATTTAATCTAATTTAACCGACAACTAAACTTAGATGAAACACTTAACTCTAAATACTAAATAATAAAAGTAGTCATCACTAACCTAAATTTTTATAAAATAACATAAATGTTAAAATAATAAAATTTAATAATTAATTAAAAGGGTGCCTTTCGTCAAGAAAATTCAATGTATAATTATAACTCAATAATTAAGTCATCGTCAAGAATCAATATGTCTTATACGTCTCATAGTTAATTAATGACTATAATCCATGTTTTATGATATTGCACGAGTTAAACATCCACTTATATATGTATTTTAATTAAAATATAATCAAGTTTTTTTAATTCATAGAAAGTATTTAATTGTTAACCGCTTTTCATTTTTATTAGGTCTATAAATGTATGCAATGTGTTAAAGAGGAGACTCACCTTATTATCAATAATTTAACAATTTATATTGGATTTATTATAAAGTATTTAGTTCTTTATTAAAATTAATGATTTTAAATAATTAACTTAGTTAAATTTGATATGTTAGTCCGATAAGTAATAAAGTAGCTTCGAGTATAACTAAATGTAAATCATAGATTGCGCGAATATTAAAAAATTTTAAAATTAAGTAATAAGATATACATCAATTATTGTCTATGTTATAGCTTTTTATTAGACACACCATCAATCTAAAAATTTGTTATAAATGAGTAAGTATTTATTTTGTATGCATTACAAATTTGATATGCACCTGTCTGTTGTGATTCAATAACAAACTGGTCTAGGATAGAAACTTAAATTTATTGGAAAGTAGGATTTCAAGTAAAAAGGTAAAATAGATGATAGAGGTAAGTAGCACAACTTCTATCTTCTATATGAGAAGATAAGCTACAGAGACACCACGAGAAAATAGAAAACCCTTGATAAGTCTAAGAGTCGGTTCAGCCAAGAAACCAGGAAATTCACTCTCACCAATTTGCAAAATGTATCATCTGTCCTTCTCAATTCCAAAAAAAAATATTTAAATTCAATGTAGGTTATGACTTTGCCTCATTTGAAAGTAAACAAATAAAAATAAAATGAATTAAATTAAAATCCTTATTAGTCATCTTCTTAGTTCTTTAAGTTCATTAGATATGTAATTAACCTAGTCTCCTCTATACGATTGTCCTTCAATAGTTGAGTCTTCAGCAGATAGGTCACCTTATACTGCAAAGCTTTTTGGGTCTTCTAAGTCTTCATCTAGTCATGGGCCTACCTAAGTCTTGAATTGGATCCTGAAATTCATTTTTTGTTTCGTGGGCTTAGGCTTTCTCTTCATGGGTCTTGTGGAGTTGAGTGAACATCACTATCGTCTTCTTGGAAAGCATTTGTCCTCGAATGTTGAAAATCATTTTCTATATCAAAAAGAGATAAATCAGATACATTAAAAGTGACACTTACTATAAGATGCAAGCTAGATAAAACAGTTTCTTATTGAGAAGAAAAAAGGTAACAGTGTTTATCAAAGTTCTAAACCAGTACAATTTCTCTTTGATAATGAAAAACAACATAATTAAAATATAATCTTGAGGACCTAACTTTGCATCAAAGATTTAGCACCAAGAATTTTACACTCATACTACCAGCACCCACCTTGTAATAGAAGAGAATGAAGAGAAAAAGATAAGGATGGAGAGAGAAAAATTATAATAGTATTATCTTCATGATTATCTCTATTTGCCATTTGGTTCAACCTCTCATGGAACTCATCATTTTGTTATCTCAGTAATCTTTCCAAATATTGAGTTAAAGCTTGCATTTGTGGTGTTGGAATGGTGGTTTCTGAAGAGGAAGGAATAACACCTGCACCAGACATACTTAAGTTAAAAAAAATATTGATTAGAAGTAACAAGTAATATATCCTCATTGCCTCTTCCTTGCGTGTTTAGACTCAACACTCAAGTGTATGCACTCAATTTAGGCTTTTTTTTCTTTTATAATACAACTCTTTTGCCTTTTTCCATTCTTGTTTTCTCCTTGAGTTCTTAATCAAATCAACAAGACCTTTTCAAGAATAACTAACCTAGTAAGAGTAATTCTAGCAAACATATATATATATATATATATATATATATATATATATATATAAGGACAACAAACACAATGATGGGTTAAACAAGAACACTTTGACGACAATTTTAATGACCTAACAAGTATAGTAACAATCTTCCACAATTGTAGTCAATATATCACCTCATAAATCCTTGAGTTTATGTTGTAATGACATAAACTATTCAGATATAACAATTTTTTTTTCATTTTTTTACACGCCTGACTTTTGCAATGGTTCAGCGACTAACTTATAATGATATTAATAGTAAAATTAAAGGAAATATTTTATCAATTTCTCCAAGTCATCTCAATCCTTGCCCTATAACTGAGCTTTGAATCCAAATTATGTGAACCCGTCTATTAGGATTCAATAACGGATCGATCTAGAGTAGGAATTTAAATTTATTGGAAAGTAATTTGAGATAAAATATGTGATAGGGATAAGCAGTGCCACTTCCATAGAAGAAGATAAGCCGTAGAGATGCCACAAGAGAATGGAAAACTCTTGATAAGTTTAAGAGTTGGTTCAGCTAAAAACCCAGGAGATTCTCTCTTACCAATTTGTAAGATATATCATATGTTCTTCTCAATTTCAAAAAATATTTAAATACAATGTAAGTTATAAGTTTGCTCCATTAGATATGTAATCAACCTAGTCTTCTCCATACGGTTGTCCTTCAATAGTTGGGCCTTCAACGGATAAGTCACCTTGTACTGCAAAGCTTCTTGAGTCTTCCTAAGTCTTCCTCTAGTCATAACCTTCCTAAGGCTTGAATTGGATCTAGACTTAATTTTTCATTTGGTGAACTTGAATTTTCTCATCATGTATATTTTGGAGTTGAGCTTGGCTCTCCACATCAAAATTTATAATAATTTATATCTTTAATACTTTAAATTTTTATGTTGTCATTTATAAAGTATCATATACAATAAATTTTTTACAATTTTTCAATTATTCACAAGCTAAACTAATAAAATTACATGCATAACATTTAAATTCTTATTAGCTATTAAAAATTTATCCTATCTTTTCTTTCCGTATAAATTTCCAACTCTCAAATAAACCCTAAATGTAGTCAAGCATTGGGATACTTCAAGATCCAAATTAAAGTAAAATGTCATGTTTCCCAAAATTCAATTACTTTAATGTCAAAACAAGTGAAGTCGCATTAATTAAGATATAAAAAAGCAAAGTGTGAAAACATCACATTAGGAAAGATAATGGTTCCTTTATGATTGGAAATCATGCAGGTGCCAGAGCAACATGGTGCCACATCCTTTGAAATTTGGCGTTCACATAATGAACCTTTTTTTTTTCTGAGGAATATATACTGATATCATGATTAGTCAAGGAGAAGCAAAGATAAATAAGAAAAAAAATTGAAGATAATGTTTTTTCAAATAAAAAATATATTTTAAAATATAAGTATTTTTATCTTTATTAAGCTCGTTACGATTATATTAAGAATTTCAGATAAGTTCGAAGTCTGTTAATCACATGAATAAAATGAATAATATAAATAGAAATATTTATAAATTTATTATATTTTAAAGTTTTGAGTTAAAAGTTTTATTTTTTAATTATTTGTTTATAAACCTTTTGTGCCAAATATTCTGGTGTCTTAGCTCTAACATAAGGTAGAGACGAAGTGTGCCTAACTTCCTCTTCCCATTTTATGTGCTCCTTTTGGGGTTGTGAACAATTCTGGGATTCTCAAATCAGGTGTGTTGCGTCATCTTATTTTGGGGGTTAGTTTCATGCACATTAGATATTTGGGAAAAAAATTTGACTTCATAGGATAACATCATATGAGAACATTCTGGTCTAATGATCAGAAGACTTAGTCTATGAGGTAAAATTCTTATCCTATTTCTAAAAAGATATACCTAGACTCAATGCAAACTACGATGAAACTACGATACAATGGATTCATATTGGATCCCTGGCAGGTACAATTTCCAACAAATTTCTTCTATCTCTCTTATTTTTGTCACATATTAATTACCATTGGTGGTGAAAATCAATCATATACACGTTTGACCTTTTTTCCCTGTCCCTCTAGTTTTGTTCATGCGTCACTTCTTGGAAGATCCAAATCTTGTTTGGGATGCAAGGATCCACGTTAAAACGATTCGATCTGTTGCATTGGATTCTAACACAAATCTTTGAGCTTAATTTAGTGGGTTTGTTTCGATCAGTTGCGTCACGATCCAATTACGAATCAAGCATCGAAATCTTATTAGGCATAGGGATATCAGAAAAAGAAGATCCTTTAGCATTAGTCAAAGATCGCTGCAACATTTGTGTGTGTTAGTTAGAGAAAAAGTTTCACTTGGGCAGGTGAACATTTGACCACTCAATAGTACCTTACGGAAAAGGAACAATCAAACAGTCAACATGGCTGCTATTCACATGCACTTTACTATTTTCATTTGTTGCCGCAGCAGAAAATTATTAATATAATGCATTTTCCACATCTATCTATATATATATATGGATGGGTTTACGAGGTGTGTATTTCATTTGAGAGAAATTTCTCATTCAAGTGCGATTTTAGTCCGAAATGTTTAGAACGGGAAAAAAAATTATTTTTATCTAAATGGATAAAGTTATGTGACATGAGCATGATTTCACAAAGTTGAAGTCATAACAAAAATTGACTTTTTATAAATTTAAAATCATGGACGATTTTAAGGACAATTATAATATAAGGTGATAAGTTGTCTTAGTGTGTTACGATTTTTGTTTGGGTAAAAAATTTTGTTAATTTTATGTAATTTTAAGTTAAGATAGCATGTATAATTTTGTGTTATGAACTTAAAAACATTTGTATATGAAAGTATTAAATATGGAAGATGTAATGAATTAATAAATCGTAATTGATGTAAAGAAATATTAGAAAAAATTTTAAATTTTTTTAACAAATGTAGATTTGTAAATTAAAAGTCTAAAATATAAAAGAAAAGTCTAAAAAATACTGAAAAAAAAAATATAAGTAAACAATGTACTTTTGAAAATTATAGAGCCCCAAACCTCTTCGGGCCAACATATTTTTTATCTCATTTCAAGTTATTTTTATTTTTAATGTGTTTCAATCCAAATTGTTTATCAAAAGTTATAACCATTTGATATTTTTTCCTACTAAATCTTAGCAATTTATTTATGATAATTACACGCAATGTAAGGACTTTGTTGTCAAATATACATTAACAAATTATTACTAAAAAGTTTGGATAAAAAATAAATTTATAACAATTTTTAATTAATTTTATAAAATTGGCTACGATGACATGATCCAAATACGGGTATCTTTTTTTCCTAAAGATATTATGTCGTGATCACACATCACATTAGTCAATAATATTTCATACAATAATTACTTTCAAAATCAATTATCAATTTACAACACCTCAAAATCATCAAAATGTATATATGAAATTCCACAATCAATTCCTACAAAAAAAAGTTTGAAACTGGTGACCACATCACCTCCACATCTAGGTCTTTTTAATATAGAGTTTTATTAAAAGATAAAACTAGGTTTCCTTACCTGAATTCACAAAGAGTTCTAAAAACTTATAGATCTCATATAGAGCCTAACATGCACCAGAGAATCCTGATCAACTATCATAACACATCCCTACAATCGTGAATTAACAAAGATTAATCTTGATGATAGAAACACTATATAGAATCACAATCTAAATTCATGTGACTAGAAAAACTTGAAAATTTGACTTAAAAGGAAAAACGGGTAGAAAATGAACATACTCAAACAAAAAATTTGATTTTAACCGTCTTACTCTACTTGTCCCTATAAGTCGTCTGATGAAAGACTTTGATCGTCAATCTAATGATAAATAAGATAAAAAAAATCTAAAAAGAAGATAGAAAACTCTAAAAACAAATGATTTTAGAGAGATGATGATTTTTACAAAACTGAAATCTAAATACTGATTTTCTTATTTATATAAATTTGTTTCTTTCAAAAAAATATATTTAAGTGTCACCTTATTTATATCTAAAAATAATTTTTTTAATTATAAGATTTTTTTCATTCTAAAGCTATTTTGTAGGTTCTTACATAACAATTTTTTTCAATTAATTACATTTAGTATTAATAATGGGATACATATTTGATTCTAGTTTATTTTATGTAATTACTTTTATTTCGTGTCACGTTCCAGTTAAAGTTAATTATTATTATTAAAATTTTGTGAAATATAAAAATGTTGATTAGACTTTACTTATAATAGCTAAAAAAATAAGTTTTTCTAAATAAAATATGAGCACACCATAAATCAACTTCTTTTATTCTGCAATAGAAACTTTTTATTTTCATTAATGACATTTTCATTAGTTTGACAAATGGTGTAAAATATTCAAAATATACCATCTAAAAACGTGTATTCTATTTACAAATGATATTATACGGGATATATTTGTTATAGTTACTTGTATATATAATTTATTTCATATTAGGTGCCCAGTGTATGTATTTATATTCCTTGGAGTAGATATCAAAAGGTAAGAAAGAGAGGTAAAAAAAAAAAAAAAAA
>Ga0209489_101615_pt1 | contig 46387 bp, 11 predicted proteins | sample SiratrowhiteBW_FD_187527 | JGI IMG/M metagenome (GOLD analysis project Ga0209489, IMG submission 187527) | Root nodule microbial communities of legume samples collected from California, USA - Siratro white BW (SPAdes) (version 2) | ecosystem: Host-associated > Plants > Roots > Nodule | place... | reverse complement strand
TATATATATATATATATATATATATATATATATATATATATATATACTAAAAAAAATATTATTTGTATAAATAACTTCTAAATTCTATTTAGTTAATGAATATTTATAGGTTAATAAATTAACAATTATTTTATTTTTATATGATAAATTATTAATCCAATTAAAAGTATTTACAATTTAAACTACAGTATTATATAATTACGTTCTCAAACTACTCATTACAAAAATGATATTTAAATTATAGTATTTTTATTTTAATAAGTAAATTTTAATGTTTTTTACTTATAATATAAAATTAAAATAGTAGTAAACAAACTATGATTGACAGACAAGCAAATTATTTTAATATTTTTTCATTACATTGATTTCAAAAAATTAATTTTCTGAGTACATAATTGATATTTTGTTGGAAAAATGTTATTGTGCATATTAATATAAAAAATATATGTGGTCAGGGTAAATACTTCCACACTCACATGGTTAATAAGTCTTACGGTGTGTTTATTTTCAAATTACAGTTTTTTATTCTTGTGAATTACTTCAGGGGAGTATTATTATAGGAAATACAATTGGTTAACCTTTTCATGTTTTAAAATATATTTGGTTAACTTTTCACGTGCTTTTAGAATAGCTTTAAAATTTTAAATTAACTAAAATAGAAATGGAAATTGTAATAGAAAATAGAAAATAACTTCTCTTGTTCTTATGGAAATAACCTTTATAGAAGAACAAAAATATCTGAAGATATTTGTTTATAATCTTCTAATAAATATATTTTCACTCATAAGTTTTCTGAGATATAAAATTTGCAAAAACAAACGCCTCGTTCATTATTCTCATATAATATATCGATTACTCGTAGTAAACATTATCAAATGATGAGGAAGAAACTCTTTTATTACTTAATTAGTTGAAAAATTAAATTTATGATAAAAAGGTTAATATTTATTGATCTTGTTTTGGACTTGGAAAATATCTTCTAACATAGTTAGCTTTGTTGTGTGTTTTTCAATATGAATGTTTGGTTTTCCCTCATAGTCTTTATATGAGGGGGAAAGAGTATTTGGAAAAGGTTCTTTGATCTCAAGTAAGTATTTGGATTTTAGAATGGAAGATTGAAAACTTTTTTTTTATACACTTCTTGTGTTATTTATAAAGGTTACGTGATTAATTGATCTTTTACAATTTATTATAGTTATATTTAGAAATAAAAATTAATATTATATAATAATTATATCAATTAAGTATTTGGATTTCAGAATGAAAGATTGAAAACTTACTTTTTTATACACTTCTTATGTTATTTATAAAGGTTAAACTATATAATTTTGATGTGATGGATTGATCTTTTACAATTTATTATAATTATATTTAGAAAAAAAATAATATTATATAATAATTATATCAAGTAATTTGTCCTTACTGATGACTCATCAACCCTTAACACATCATAACATAATTATCCTCTAATAGTGTTGGATTTGTCTTTTACTAATAACTCCTCTTTTCATGTAACACATTTATCTTTAATTATGAATAACCAATTATAAATTAATTTATATAGAAACATGTACTATGAAAACTATTTTAAGTTTTATAAAAAATTATTTATCTAGTAATGCCTTATTACAGAAAAAGGTCGATTAGGTAACTATGAAATTTTTGGTACCAAGTTTATTCAGATTTTGTAGTACTTTCTTACTCAACTTGAAATAAGCTATGGGCTCAATTAATTTTGTATTTGTTTGGAGCAAAAGAAGTGTAGTGGAAACCCACACTGTAGCACGATATAATGTTTTCTGTTAAATCCGGAAAATATTTTATATATATATATATATATATATATATATATATATATATATATAGTTTTTTTTAAGATTAAGAGGATATCTGTAAAACGGTGTATTTTTTTATTTTAAGTATATTATTTATTATACTTGATTATTATTATTATTAGAATATTGAGGTATTATTATTTTATAGGTATTGTTTGTCAATATGCTCTTAGTAAATTAATAATATTTCAATTAATGTATAAATGATTTATTCGTAAATAAGGTACATAGGAGATTTACACAAGTTGCATTAAATAACTCATTATTTAAATTTGTAGAAAAAATAGAGAAAAAAGTTTTAAAAAAATATTTTTTTACGAAATAAAAATTATAAGCATTAAAGTACATATATATTTTATTATTATTTAACCACTAAAATTTATATCTCCAAAAGTTTAGTTTAAAAAATCAGGTAAAAAATAATGTAATTTTCAAATGACGTGAATAGGGAGAGGCAGAGGGGCTAAATCTCCTACTAACTTTTATAAGAGCATTGAATTTTATTTATTATTATCATTAGTGGATGTTAGTTGTTACACTTTACCGTGAACCAATAATACCTAATCTATTACTATAATTTCCCTTAGAAAATTATTAGTTTAATTTAGTCGTACACGACGGTATTAACAATCAACTTATTCTAAATATAATAAAAGTTAAAAGCAACCAATGTCCTCATTATGAAGTAAAATAGCATCCTTTCCCACTAAATTATATCTTATATGGGTTTTTATTTTCGTCTCTGTAGAATATATTTTCATTTCAGTCTTTACTCTAAAGCTTATTCTTAAGTTAATTCCTACTGTTAATTAGAAAAAATACATATATTAGATAAAAAAAAAGACCTAATTTTTTTATTAATTATATATTTATTAATGATAGACTCAACAATTTATAACATACAAGCATTGAAAATCTATAAATCGAACGTACTTAATTTGGATTGTGCATTTTTGTTAATGGAAGGTTAAGTTAAGAGTGCTCTACAAGTGTTTTTTTTGTAAGCTTGCATAAGTTAACTAATTCCGAGATGAGCTTTTCTAACTTATGTTTAAAAAATATAAGATGAGTATTTATCTGATTTTTATGATTTTCTTTCCTCGGCTAAAAATGTGTTTGTTTTAAGTTTAGGATTTCAAACGAGGATGCTGATATCTATTGTTTGTGCTGGATATCTTTACATAAATAAATGGTCTTATACCTATTTTATAAAATATAATATATATGGTAAAAAGTTTTAGGAACACGATTGGAGCATTTAGAATTAATTTAGTTTTTAAGCGAGCTTGGTTTCTCATTTATATGTACAGGTAGTTATCATTTAATGACTAATTTAGATACTGAAAATTTTCATTGTATTTTGTGTGTGACTTACAAGTCAAACTAAAATAATATTTTTTAATAAAATTTTATCCTAAATAATATTTATATTCAGTTAAGAAAGAAATTTTTATAATATTTATTATATATTGATATAATTAGAATCAGTTTAATGATATTCTTTTAATATAGATTAAGATATAATTTTAACAAATTAAGATCACGAAGAGTTTACAAAATTTAAAAATCCTTAAAATTAATCGACATAATATTATTATAATAAATCATTATATTTGAGATACTGTCTATTTTAAAACTTCAAACTTTATTTAGAAGATGTCTCAAAATATATACACACATTAAATATATATTAATTAGATTTTTATTTTAATTGAATCTGATCCACTCAAAAAGATAATTAATGCATCATAAAATACAAAATAATTTTAATTATATTAATTTTAATTAAGTGGAGTCACAATTAAATAAAATTATGATTAAATAGAGTTATGATTAAAAACAGACACAAATAAGATATAAATAAGATAAAATTTTACTTTTTTATAATTATGATTAAATTTTATTTGAACTGAACTCATTTATAATGCAACAAATAATGAGAAAAAAAGTCTAAGATCCACATATTTTTACAATTTTATTAATTTTTTATCAAAATTATGTATGAGGTTTAAATCACATATAATATATTAAAATTATTATTAATAACTTATTTTAACTATCTTAATCTAAATAATAATACGATTATTAAATCATATATTATCTTATGTGCTTAATAAAAAAAAGTTAATGAAACAAATACATTAGGCCAAATCCATTCTGATAAATGAAAAGAAATAAACAATTTTTTCAATATTGATAAGGTATTCTGGGTGTTCATACCATTTTTTCAAATATCATATTTACATAGATTTGCCTGTAATAAAGAAGTTAAGAAATCAATTCGCTTAATCTCTCAACATTTATCTGAATATTGATGTGTCCAACTCAACCTCGATATCTGAAGTCTAATAAGGTGTAAAATGTATGGTATAATAATAAAGTCTCCATACAGGTCATGTAAAATTATTCCTTGAAAATATAATTTTTTTTATAAAAGATGTCCTAATCATTTACTTTTAATCAGTCAAATGTATGAGAAAAAAAATATTAATGTTAGATTAAACATATTAATTGCTCAAAACCAAAGATTAAACTTTGTAGAGTAACAATAAATTGAAGATTGAGTGACACGTTTTTAATATTTTTTCTTATTTACTCATGCTATCATTATATTCCTTTATCTTATTTTCTCTCTATCTTCTACCTTATATCATTTATACAACTTTTATATTTTTTTTTCCCTTTTTATATATCTCTTTCTTTTTTTCCTCGTACATTGCTTCCCTTATAATTTTCCTTCTTATAGAATTAGTTAATCTAAACATAATAGTGTTTGATAATAAAATTCACACTCCTTTATCTATTCCGGTAATCACAGCATGACGACACCTTACAACTTAATTGTGTTGAAAATAATCAGAAAATATAATTTATATGTTTTTGCTTTCATACTAAGCTATATATAGAATTATTTATATACACAAATCTCTTATTCACACATGAATGCAGTCAAATTGTCAGATTTGCACTGCAACAAGTCCATCAATGCTAGTCTTCCACTTAAAAGAGAATATATTACACGTCAATGTATAAACAAGCAAACAAGTAGATAAAATCAATGAAAGTTAGTATATATTGTTGGGGTGATATTTGATTGAGTGTAAAAAGAAATTGGTGGTGACAGTTTGTGGTTGATTTTTTTGGCTTAAAAAAGGAGAAGATAAAATCTTGGTATCATAAACTCCCAATGCATGGGACAGAAAGGATCTTCTTTTGATTAACCTAACTATTTTCTGACCCTTTTCTTAGGCTGAAAAGCAATAGAGTTAACATCTCGGAATTGATTTAAAGGATGAAAATGAAGATCTAAATTCTGCAATGGACCACTCACCACAATCACCTCTTGTCATGCATAATTTCTTTCACTTTTGCTTTAAATATTGGCGTTGCCATGAGAGGGAGAGAATGAAACTGTAAAAACAAAAGGATCTTGGTGGCTTTGGGCGGCAAAATATAATAATTTTTTCCTAATGGTGCTCTTATCTTCTTAAGCTACTTGTAAGAACCTTTTTATCTCATGGAATATGTTATTTCTTAGTATAATTAATATTCATTCAATCTTGTCATAAAGAAGATGCCATGCAAGAGATACTACTCCATATTACCCTTGTTTAACAAGGTTAATGTGTTCTTAATTGCTCCAAATTACATATAAAAAATTACACCAAAGGAGACGATTAATTTTTTTATAAAAATTTAAGAAAAAAAAAGAGTGACATAAATTTATTTAGAAATTAAAATTAACTTATGTGCATATTTCATTTTTCACTTCTTTTACCATACAAATTTTTATTGATAAGTCTGTTTAAATATGTTCCTAGTATCTTCCTTTGAAAAACAGAGTCTGGTAACTTAGAAACGCAGTCGTTAGATATTTTTAATGTGAGTCTACATATCTTAGTAAATCAAATATTATATATTATCTTTAAGATTTTGATTCTATTAAAGTAGATTTGTGGAAATAAATTTATTGTAGACTGTGAGTTTAATTTATATCATTAAGATAGACAAAAAAAAAAACTATTCATGAAAGAGTATAAGTGTTTTAAAACATTTTATTCCTGGAAAGGACTCTTTTCAATTATAAATATGATAAAGCAATGTAAACAATTATCTTATTTAACTTCCCATATTTAAAGAAGAGATAAATTGTGAATAATATGAAGTTGAAATACTAAATTCATTTGTTTTTTCTTCTTTAAATTTTAAGTTTCAATCCACTTTTGTTCTCTATGGTTTTCTTAATGTGTAAATTTGACATTTATAAAAATATAATTGAAAATATAATTCTCTATTTTTTTAAAAAAATGAAACAATATTGATTTACTATCAATATGTCAATGAATCACTAACAAAAAAAAAAAAACACTGCACATTCTTCAACGATAACAATATCAAATATTTTGTCATGTTAATAATAAAATCTAACAACAAACTTTAACCTATACTATCGAAATAAATATGTTTACATTTTCTATTAACATAAATAATAAATTAATGGTGTTAATATCGGCATCTTAAAAGGTCAAAAGTTAATAATTATGACATACTTTCTATTGAGGATATTCTATGACTATTCACTAATTGATGTAATGGAAAAATTTTATTCCAACGAATAAATTTTCTCTTATTATAAGTTTTCGTTTTCCAATGATAATATTTTTAAATTTATTTTTCATATTTAAATTTATTTTTGATCTCATAATTATGTGATTATATAATTTTGATATTTGTAGTTGTAATTACAGATTTGGTGTTTAATTTTTTTAAAAAGGAATAATTTATGTGTGGTTAAATTATTAACCACACATATAATTAAAGGATTATACAATTAAAACTTAAGTAAATGTGTGGTTTATATGTCATTTAATTTTCTGAAATTAAAGGATTAATTATACAATTAAAACTTCATAAAAACAAAAATTGTATATTCTAAAAATATGGAGACTAAAAGTGAATAAACCTATTTTAGAAAAAAAGTATTTTATATACAAATTGAAACTTAAGTACAACTTGTAATACGTATCCCTGGCCAAGCATGTTCTAAGGTGAGCATGGTAGGTTATAAATCTTAATCACTTTGAGATTGTATTATCTAAATTTGCTCTTCGTCGATATAGATATAGATGTATTTAATTCAAACTCATGTAACCATGGTAATTACAATTATTTTCACAAACATTTTTCGTATTTTATTATTTCTTACATTTTTTTTTATAATTGTGCTGTCATACCAAATTTCAATCAATTTATCAAAGACCAATCTCCTCGAACAAACTTAAGAAATTATCTCTGGTATAATTTTTTTTAATCACGATTTTTTATCCACAAATTCAAGCTCAATTATTTAATTAAAGGAAGTGAAACCATCATTCTATGTGTTATTACTAATTAATCGCTTTTCTTAGTGAGTGCTGATTACATATATTTTTCAACATTGTTATCTTTCATTTTCCATATAACACAATTCCAGATAATCGATTATACATTTAACATACAATCGATTACACTCTTGTTTTCTAAAAATTATCATTGCATAACTTATAGGTTTAAATATTCTTTTAATATCTTTCCTTTCTTTTATTTAATTTTTGTATCTCTTTACTATGACATGTAGTATTATGTTTTCTTATGCTAATTGCACAATTTAAATTACATAAATAAGGGTAAATTATTAATTTGAACATTCAGACAACTTGATATGTAGTAAATACATTGGGGGTGAGAAAAAACAATTGGATTGAATTCAACTTTTAAGAGGTGTAATAAATTAAACTTATAAAACTAAGTTGTTTCTAATAAAAACTGAACCAAAACACTTTATTAGTTTAGTTTAAGTACTGAACTACTAAATTAGTAGTTAGTTAGATATGAAGGTGATGTTGTATTTACCTATACAATATCAAATAATAAAACAGGATAATCAATATCAAAATGTGAAACAAGATAAAGAAACTTTTTTATTTGAAAAAATTTAAATAGTTGACTATATATAAAATTGCAATTCAATTTCATGAAAAATTATCTTAGTTATTACTTCATATTTAAACTTATTGATATATACAAGATTGCAGCGTGAAGAGTTTTAGATAAAAAAAAATGTTAGATTTGGAAACTTTTTGTACATTATTTGGATTTAGTAGAAACAAACGAGTATATTTTCAATATCTTAAGTATTTTTATCTGAAACATGTTGTTAGGTATAATGAATTAGTTGGTGTATAATTCAATTTAATTAATTAGTATGAAATTTAGGTTGATTTATGAAAATTGATAATTCTGAATTGAGATTAAGAAACAATTGAGTTTAAATATTTCAAATAAAGTTCACAAAATGTAGAGACAGTTAAGTTTGTTATTCAATTTAGTTTAGTTTCCATATATTACTATATCATATTTAATATATATATATATATATATATATATATATATATATATATGATTTAAAGTAATTTGTAATATATGACGTCTTGGAAAGACTCATATTAAACATATTTTATAAAATATTTAATTTACAAAAAAAAGTATTTTAAAAAGTTTATTTTCATCTTCTTATATTAGGTTTGTTGGTTGAACTTACATATAAACTTCATTCAACATGTTATAACCTAATATATTAATTTATATAATCTAAATTATTAAGGAAGATAAAATATATTTTTTTCACAATAAATTATTGTAATTAATATTGTCATCCTTTGAGTCACTGTATGTTATTTGAGATATTTATTGTTATATAATTGATGTAACATATTTCATTCTTTTTTAGCCAAATAAATTATTCTTCCTTCAACACTTAAGTGAAGAAACATGTTGTATATCTAACAAATTCTAAAAACATCATACATTTAAGTCACCACTCCATTCTTTATCAGAGTAAAAACAAAATTGTCTAAACATATCTCTTCTTCAAGTCATAAATTGCATGTCATATACTATAAAATAGAGATTCTTGGCTATACTAATAATGTATATAATAATAATAATCATTGCTTAAGTATCACTTAAATGATAGTTCAATATTTAATTGAAATATACTGTAATTTATAAACTCATATGTTTAAGCATGAATGATTAAAGCCAGTTTACCAGTCATATTGTATTATTTACTTTTCCAAAACAGTCAATAATAGAAAATATAAAAACAAACTTTGATAAAAATAATTGTCCTTCTTGATTCAATGGTTACTGCCCTTCCTAATATAATCACTAAGATAAATAATCAAAATCATAGATAGAATTTTAAAACAACTATAAAAAGATAAAGTTTTGAATAAAATTAAAAATAAACATTTATAATCTATTTATACATTTTTTATTCTTATTTATTTAAAATTATATCTCTAAAGAAATTTTCAACAACATAGTTTATTATTTATGGTAAATTAATTGTTGTTATTTGACTAAAGGGATGAATGAGTGAACAGCATTACGTTACCATATCAAAGTTAGATCATCTACTTTGCTTAAAATATTACGAGGCTTAAAGAGGACCGTTCTTTACGACCATCCCGTGAATCTGGAACAAAATAATATTCTATTATTATTAAAATTATAATTATAATTGTAATTATAATTGTTGTTATATATGTATAAATAAAAGAGGCACACGAATGAGAATATAAATGTAGATTAATATTTACATAAGTTAATAAACGTTAAGTGTTTGAGTGGGATCCAAATCATATTCTTAACTATGTTGAAGCCTTAATACGCACTTTTATGCTGATATGTTTGGCTAAGCTAAACAAGAAAACAAGTTCTTTAATTGAGGTCAATTATCGTCGCCTCTCTTTTTCCGTTGACCCAAATCTATTGTTGTGATATTTTACTTCAAAGATAACAAACATGACTACCGTTTTAAGATACCCTCAGACGATAGACATCAATATCAGTATCAATATTTACGAAGCTCAAATTTATGATTGTGAAAATTAAGAATATGTAGAAGTTGGTTATTTTGGGAAGCATTTAAATTAAAATCAGCAAAATGGAGCACAATAACTTCCTCACAAATTATTTTTCTTTCCTAACTAGTTATATATACAAGCAGGATCAAATTATATGTAATTATATATAATCTTGATTATTTATGTTACGTTTTGCTAAATGCAACAATGACAAAGAAAGAATTGCATGATCCATATTCTTATATACGGTTAAATATCTATCTATATACATAACAGTAATTTTAGATAATAAATAAATTTTAATTGAATTATCACAAAATCTATAACTGAGAGTCCAGTTTAAAAATTTGTATTCATTTAAATTTATTAACTATCTAAAAAATAACTATATATAATGGTCAGTAGTGAATAAACTTTAATTGAATTATCTCTTATGACCACGTTTACAAAAGTTTGTGTCAATGTAAATTTTATTTATTATCTGCCTTATATATTATATTCGTTTTTTAAGATAGCAATCACATTTACAGAATTTTGTATTAAGGGAACTTTTATTTATTATCTACATAATACTATATTTGAGTGTGTTTTAATTTCTATATGAAGTGGGTGTAACTTGTTAACATTGGCAAATTTTAGTTTTAATCTCTATAAAAAAAAAATAATAGTTTAAATTTTGTTTCTAGTTTTTATTATCATATAACACTTGTTAACAACTTTTCTACCAAGTATATAATCAAATGATTATTTATTTGTGCAAATTTCACATTTAATAATAGCGTATTATTGTAGTTATAATTCATCCAATATAATAAATTAGATGGTAGTATAATTTTAGTTTTGTGGTTATTAGGTCGGTTTAATTAACAACTAACATAATAAGTTTGATCTAGGATTTTTAATTTTTAATTAAAACATTTTTTCAGTATAATTTTAAAATTAAATATTTTTTATTTTATAATAATATATTAGTGTTATTTTTTTTTAAGACTTAATGTTGAAGACGTTAAACCAGCCTTATGTTTGGATTATAAGTAAAATGGGAAAACAATACAACCATTGAAATACAAAAGAAAAAATTAAATAACTGTTTACATGAATAAAAAATAGCAAAATAAGTTTAAAAAATCTTACTCATCGAGATTAGTGAACAAGAATAAAAAAATTCTATAAACAAAACTTTATAAGAACTTAATGAGTTGAACGCACGCGCCGTGCGGAAACCTTAGCGAGTGAGGATTATGTTAGGTTTGTTCACTTTATTTTTGTTAACAACCTTTGCTTTACTTTGATTTATTTATTATTTTTTTTTTTGTACTAATTGAAGTTGGATTCATCTGGGTTTTAGTGCAGTCGATGTGTGCATACCCTATCAAAAAAATTAAAAAATAAATAATACCCTTAACGCTTTATTTAGGGAAAACCGAAGCAATTGATGTTGAAATTAACGTTAAAATATTTGAAGAGAACCAGGAGGATTGAAGTAACATGACCATTTTCATCTCCCATGGATGGTTTAGAAGTTTTGGAGCCACATTTAGAATAATGTATTCTATAGTTATCTAACTCTTGTAGGGGAGGAACAACCCTTCCAAGTTGAAAACAGATTCGAAAGTGAAGATTTTCCGTACAACACTTTTGAGCTATGATGCTTTCTTTGTCAACTTTGAAGTTGTTTGATCTAACTGTGAAGAATGAAGATTCCTTATAAGTCAAACCTATTGGATCTCCATGGTCATCCTCATCAACCTTTCCCAGTCCTCTCAAAAGTGTCTTTACCACTAATCTAAAATTAGCATTGCCCTCTGCAAAACTAGGGATAATAATTGATCTATCATATTATTCCTTTAACAATTATTGTTCTTTAAGTCAACTAAGTGGGAGATTCATGGAGTTAAGAAATTAAAATACACTGCAGTTATATTATATTGGTATTAAATATGAAGTATTGAATTAATATTTTAAACCAAGGAATTTGAGAAATAGGATTTGGTTATAATAGAGTAAGGTCTTGAAATATTATGAATGAAAAAATATGGTTGAAAGGAGAAACCATAAACAAATTTCGTAATGTTTGTAGTTGTATTGGATGGTGGAAATTAACATATTTCTGAGGAAATAGTGATACATAGAAGAAGCATGATTATTATTACTATGATTAAATTATGAATGTGGGAAGAAAATATTAAAGATTGATTCAGTGGAAGCCCGTTAGGTAGGGAAGCACTTAAATATGTAATTACTGGAGCCAAGTGTTTAATAAGAAAGGTGTTTAGGGCATAGAGTAGAGTCCTTTTGTTATATACTAACTTCATCTGTTTGTTGGCATTTTGTGTACTCATTTTGCATTTAGCAAGATCCTGTTTAGTGGTGGGAGCCCAGTTTTTATGAAGTTGCAATGAGTGTGAGTGAGACTAAGCATAACAAATCTGTGTTCTTCTCAACAATTTCTATCAATGATTTCCAATTCACTACACTTCAAATTATTAATACATTAGTGGTAGTGGAGAAAGCGTCTCTGAAAATAATTTTAAGTTTGAGCAGTAAATAGAGAAATCATAAATGAAAAAAGAAAAGAAAGACTTTACTAGACATGATTAGCAAACTTTTTAATAAAAAATCTGTGATAATTTTTTTCTCACTTATTATTAGTATGATTCAAATTGTTAAGTGTCGTTTATTCAATTTAAATGCTAATGCTTACATCTAAAACAGCGTAAATGTATTTTGTCATGTAATTATTGTGTATAATCTTAAATCATATATGAATTTATCTAACTTTCGTTAAAATAAGCAAATCAATTTACTTTATTTTAAAACCTTAGAGCATAATCATTTTTTTAACCGGGAATTAGAACTTAACCATGCATGCAAATATAGTATATATTTCTTGCAGTGAAGCAATTAAAAATTACTATATATACTATTTTGGTTGAACTAACTTTTTTATCCCTGAACACATTTTTTTTTCTACTTTCGTCCTCCATATTTTTTAAAAAATATTTCTACTGTTATTTTTGTCAGTTGGAGATATTGTTAATGGTAACGATTTTATTATGCAATTATCCAATGTCATTTCAATAATATTGTTGAATTAGAAATGTCTGTATCACAAAAATGTCATATCAACATATCATCATATATTAAAACAAAAAAGTATTTACAAAAATAAAAAAACTTATAGAAATGGAATAAAAAATTAATTTATAAAAATAAAAATAATTCATTTATAGGGATAAAAACACATTAGTCAAGACTGTATTCACATAAGTAATTTATTTAGAAAGACTAAAGTAATAAATAAGGTTTATAAGATATATTTTTCAATAATAATAAATATTACGATAGTTCAAGGAGATAAAAAAGATTGCATTAATGTTAAAAATGATTAATTTAACTACATTTCAAATAAATAACTAAGACTAATAATATAATTCGAGGTTTCAAAGTGAAGTTGATCTAATAGATGAATCTAAAAACCTAAAAACATGTTGAATAGACAAAAAAATGTAGTTTAGATTAAACTAGGTTTGGCTCATTTAGCCTGTAAATCCAAACGGTTTATATATTCTTTTACAGCCACATTCGTGTTTAAAATTTCTTTATTACTTAATTTATTTCAAAATTGATTGATTATTAGACACCCGTACTAACTCTAATCACTCTCTTGAAAGTTGATTAAATCAGTAACTTTTTATATAACTTATCATATAATATAAAAAAAAAATAACACTACCTTTACGATCATAGGAATAGCATGTATTTTTTCTTTTAACAAGGACATCATAGGAATATCATGCATTTTTTCTTTAACAAGGACAAAAGTTGAAGTAAAGAAATAGAAACCAAAACAAAGGTAAAAATCATTTTCTCCTCATATCTTACTGTTACTAATTTTTTTTTTTTTAAACCATGAAATATTTTTTTTATTTGTTGAATTCTAATCATTTTGGTAGGGGTAGATTTGCCTTTTTTGGTTCAGTCATCAAAATACTGAATCTTAACTAGTAGTAGAATATTATGTTGGTATAACTCATCATTATCACATAAGAGACACAAAACAAATACATAAATGATGATACAAGTAAAAATAAATTAATTCCTGTTTTGTAAAACAATATAGAACAACTGAACCTTGACGGACGGAGTAACAGGATACATACAATATCCGAGGCACCTATAAAGTCAAAATTATAAAGGTCTCAGAATGATTTTTCAACCTCTACAAAACAAGTCAAAATTATAAAAGTTGCATAATGCATTTTTACAATCAATGATGTTTCCATGTTCAAACTTTCTTAAGGGTTTAGGTATATTTACACAAATTTTTTCATATATGAAAAAGTAAGATGTAAAATTAAAATTAGTTTTCTCTATAAGTTAAAATTATATTATAAATAAACAAATTTATAAAGACTCTTTCATATAAATTTTTTATTTTTTAAAGTAAGCTTATATTGATTTTAATTTATAAGAAAAAAAAAAACTATTTCGTTTTTCGCTGTTTTTTGCCTTAAAAGCTTTTATGTAACATAATCCAAAATAGCCGTTTGCAAAAATTAATATATATAATTTTTTATTTTTTTTAAATATGTACATGAATTAATTTTACCTTGTAAAGAATTCAAGCTAGTTTATAGAAATTTACTTGTGCTTTTTTAAAAATTTATATTTTAGATTATAAACAAATTATTTTTAATTTATAAGATAAGTTTATTTCATTTTTTCTTTAAAAACTTTTATAGATAACATCATCCTCCAACAATTGATATGTAGAAGTTCTTTTATACAATTTTTTAACATTTTAATTTTTAATATAAATATAAACTAATTTTTCGAACTTGTTTACCTACTAAACTATGCCTACTTCAACGAGTTATCACAATTTTGTACTTAGTATTACAATTTGTGAATAACTAAGAGTAAAAGTGGCCACGGAAATTCCTAAATCAACAAGTGATATTGGTAAGATTGGGACCTTCCTAAATCAACAAGTGATATTGGTAAGATTGGGACCGGTGATCTTAGACTCATTCAAACAAACTTCAATACTCAGTAAAAATAATGGAACTGTAATTCTAACTCAATTTAATAATACATTCCACCTGTCAGCAAAAACTTATACACTGTAACAACAGTCCTTGACTACAAAATCCTACACAAACTTATACACTGTAGCAACAGTCATTGACTACAAAAATCCTACACAACTTATACACGGTAACAACCTACACACTCAATCGAGTCCACCATAGAAGATATAAGCTACTTTCATACCTAATCTCACAGATATTGGCAAACTTGAAAGAGATATTGGTGTCCAATATTTTAAATTCTAACAGCCAGCACTCTTGATTTTCACGATCAATCCAATTCCATATTCCTACTATATTACCTACTAAAATATGGCTACTTTAGACTTGTAAACCTTACCTCAATTGCTACTAAACCACTAATAGGAGAAAAACTGGGGTTGAGAAAACCTAAATGAGCAACTGCCTTGGCATTATAGCTTTTGTGAACTATATGTATATTTTTTATTTTTTATTTTGTGGGATATACACCCTATACACACAGTCCAATTGAAACAAATTTCAACACCTGGCAAGTTAGAGCAACAAAACAGTAGTTTGTAATAGACAAGGTTGTCCACCGCACTGGCCAGAAAACATCGATGCATTATCACAATAGTCATTGAATACCAAAATCCCACCCAAACTGAAGAGTTCACAACAGAACACATAAGCTGGTTTCATACATTCTCAGAAATATTTTCAAAACGGTGTCCAACATTTAAAATTCTAACGGAAGGAAACTTCAACAAAGCAAACCTACCAAGCAAGATTGATAAAAATTAAGGTGTCTCAAGTACTTACTCAAACAATTGTGAGACTATAGCTGTTGCAAAGCTGAAGTAATGCAGCTTGATTTGCCGGATCTACAACTTCATTGATGACCTTCGGGTATCTCCCAGGGGAAAGAGTTGACAGCCGAGACAATGAGGCAACAAAAAATTCTTTGGGATCTCTTATATCTTTTAGTGGATCTTCTTCTTTCTTCCCAGCATTGTAAAGACGAACAAAAGTAGCAGTATAACCAACATTTTCTGAAATATCTGGCACATCAGGTTCCTCGTCAGCCCTTTCCTGTTCTGGCCGTGAAAGAAGAGTGACAATGCTGTCCACCATCTTACCCCAGGATTCAGCAGCAGCAGGATCCAAAAGGATTGGAGATTCACAGATGAGTCTGGTTGAGGCAACAGCAGCCAACTTAAGCTCGATTGCTCCAGTAATCAGCTTAAGATTAGGTATCCAAAACTGATTCAAAATCACATTAAAAATATCTGGCTGCACAGCGTTCATAGTATCAACAAGGTTTGAAGAACCGTGTTTGATCAGAAAAAGTGACATGAATATCAGAAGAGACTTTATGAGTTTTAAGGTTCGTCTTCTTTGGAGCTCCCTGAAAAGAGCAGCCCAGATATGGGAAATATAAGGTCTAATGACACCGTACTCAAGACTCTCAATGACGGTGTTGAGTACATAAAATCCTTGATCAGATGTGCTGGAAGATTGTATAAGTGTGTCAAATATGCCAAGTACCTTAGTCAGTCTATCCCCTTGGTTGATCTCATTCGGTGCCTTTTGAAGGAAGGCCTGGAGTAGACGCACAAGTGCAGGAACATTTGGGGCTCTTTTCCAAGAATCAGGCGACAAAAGAATCACAAATATTTGCATGTAAATGGGCGGAATGGGTGAACTGTTTAGCTCGACAAGCTGAGCAAGCAACTGAAATGTGTAGGGAAAAAACTCGGTCACATCATTGGTCAAGATTATTTCCAGCTTAGGGAAAAGGCTTGCCTCGAACACAGATACAGGCAAACCCTTCTCACAGCCCCTCTTCAAAAGAACAGCAACAGACTCAAAGAGATAGTGATTGAAAACGGGATTTTTAGGATTTCGGCAAACTTCGCCGAGAATAAAGGTCAACCCCTCAATGCAAACTCGAGCAACATCAGCAGAAAGATCAGCAACTCCAAGAACCCTCATAATGCATTTCATCACATATTGATTCTCCTCAGACTCTTGGTGCTTTAAGGCACTGAAAAGATTGTTCATCAGCACCGGGAAGATCGGATTGATGTCTGCTGAAGTATAGCGTGGCACACCAACCTCATCCTTTACCAACAAAAGTTTCTCAATACAACTTGCAGCGTAAGAAAGTACAACATTTGATTCCGAAGCAAGGAACCGAACCAAATCTGGGAAAAACTTCAACGCCACGGACTTTGATATTTGATTACGGAACATAGTAAAAAACTTGAGTGCACCTGCCTTAAGCATTGGATACCCATTCACATCGGGACTCTGCAGCTCAGGAACAATAACGGATTCAAAAAAGCTCTGAACATCAACAAGCTCAGTGGAGACGTGACTAGTTCCAGCTTTCTTGGTAGCGAGAGAAACAACCAAGTATATAGCACAGTCCTTGTCCTTCCAATTACCAACAGGATTGGCAGCAAATGAACTCAACAAACTCTGTATCTGCGAAGAGACAATGTTCCTTACAACATCCCCATAATGCGTAGCAATTCCCTTGAGAAGCTCACAGGCAATCCTCCTCCTAGTATCAAGATCACTACCTTCCATATCCCTTCTAATAAACTCTATATAATTCATCTCAAAAAGCTCCTCATCGTCTTCCCTCAACTTCACATTGGGGATCACAATGCCCTGACATATCTGGGGTACAACCCCTTCACTCGCAAACAAGGTATGGTGAACACTAGTACTCACCGTGGTCAAAAACTTGATGGCGGTAATGGCGAGCTGATCCCTGTTAGAAGACTGAGACACATTCCCCAGCAAAGTCCACACAGCAAGAGCAAAATCATTCAAATAACCCTGAAATTCCTCCTCATTCTTTTCCATATACAGATTAATATTCTCACAGACCTTGGCCCTAAGCTCATCGACAACAGCAAGACCATCGCCACCACTTCCCTCGAGAGAAGGATAAGTGGTGGTGAGATATTTCCGAAACTCACCCATCCACTCCTTCATGTGATCCTCAAAGAACTCAGGGAGCTCCTGAAAATTCAACGAGTAAAAAATGCTACAGCACAGACTCTGCGACTCAAAGAGCGGGCGCAGGTTGGCGCCGGAATTAACACTGGCTTCTATCAACGATGCCGTTTTGAGGAAAACCTCAAGCAAAGGCGCAGCAAAATTATCCAGGCAATACTTCAAATCGAGGAGTAGATCATTGGTTTTAAACACAAAACGGAATTTGTTAAAAATGGAATCGGCGGTGCCGAGAATGCCGTTAACGGAGGCATAATCGGACGCCTGTGACGCGTTTTTGAGATTGGAAACGAGTTCGGGAAGAAGCGCCGGCCATGCCTTGGGGAAATCGTGCTTACCGATAACGGCGAGGGCTTCGCTGAGCTGACTCTGAATCTTACGGGGAGCGGAGAGCATGAGTGGAACAATCAGGGACTTTATCTGCTCCTTCTCCGGGGGGAGTATGGGAGTCTCGGATGACCACCGAGTGCGGAGGTGGTTCTTGAAGTTCACGGCGGCAGCTTGCCTGATCTGATCGTCCACGGAGGGTTCCGCGACCAGGCGGAGGACCACGAGGCCGTAGTTGGGGCGGTCGGCGGCGTCGGCGAGGGAGGTTTCTGCACGACGGCGGGGCTCGGGTGCCGGAGACAGCGTGTGGAGGAAGCATTCCGATAGGAATTGCAGAGTCTGAGGGTTCCACTCCATCACCACAACACTTTGTGAGAGGTTTTGGATGAAAAGGAATTTCAATTTGAAGTTTGAACACCAAAACCTCAAAGCTAGCTCTGCTGCACACTTTTATAACCTTGTCATAATAGGCTATATACAGTGGTTTAGGCCCAATTAGGACACCCACGACCCAGTTTGACACAAATTCATCTTTTTTTTTAACAATACTTTGTTTGAATAAGGATTAAATATTTTCCGCCCTACAATAAGAATAAAATGAAGAATGATAATTATTTAAATTATATATATATATATATATATTTAATGACTGTGACAAAGTTTCTATAATAATAATATTATTTCAAAATATGTTAATGTTTAATTGATTATTTAAGAAAGATAACAAATAAATTTGTGCAGTTACTCTTTAAATGGTTAGTAATATTATCTTTAAGTGGTTACTAATATTAAGTAAGAATGTATTAAATAAATATTAATAGGAAAATGATATTTTGATATTGCATAAGAAGTTACATCTATTCAACACTCTTATGTGTCAAGTAAGTTCAAAGTAAGTCCTCCTTGGCAAAAGGAGAGAGAATGCATTCTTTGGTATAGCTTACGTGATACATGTATATATGTATTCAAATTTCGTACTAAGTGAACCATATAAGTGAGCGGAGTAAACCACTTTTTAGTTTGTGGTAAGTTACTTGTTTCCAAATGAGACATGTATGTATATATTCAAATTTCGTGCTGAGTGAACCACATAGGTGAGCGGAGTAAACCACTTTTTGGTTTGTGGTAAGTTGCTTGTTTCCAAATAAGACATGTATGTAGGTATGCAGATTTTGTGCTAAGTGAACCACATAGGTTACCAGAGTAAACCACTTTTTAGTTTGTGGTAAGTTGCTTGTTTCCAATGAGACATGTATGTAAGTATTCAAATTTTGTGTTGAGTTAACCATATAGGTGACTAGGGTAAACTACTTTTTTGTTTGTGGTAAGTTACTTGTTTCCAACTGAGACATGTATGTGAGTATTTAAATTTCGTGCTGAGTGAATCACATAGGTGAGCGAAGTAAACCACTTTTTGGTTTGTGATAAGTTGCTTGTTTCTAATCGAAAAAGTGGTTTACTGTGCTCACCTATGTAGTTCACTCAGCACGAAGAATACGTACATACATGTCTCAATTGGAATTAAGCAACTTACCACAAAAAAAAAATAGTTTACTCTGCTCTCACCTATGTGATTCACTCAGCACGAAATTTAATTACGTACATACATGTATAACGTAAGTCAAACCAAATAGTACATTTTCTCTCTTTATCAAATAAGATCCATTCATAGGAGTGTCAAATGAGTGTAACTCCTTATGCAGTGTCAAAGTATCATTTTTCATATTAATATAGATATGATTCATGTTCAATTCTTCTAATCAGATCTGTAGATTATATTTCACATTTTAAATTATTTAAATGCTTTTAATTTATCTCATATTTTTATTTTAAAATTTATACTATTAGAATTTATTTTTATTAATTATTTAAGGAAAGATAATATACTATTTTGATATTGAGTTTTTTATAATATTAAAAAAATATTTTATTTTTACAATATAATATTTTATAGGTATTTAAATGATAGAACACAGAATTTATATTTGTTAGATATAAAATTGACATATTTTAATAAGGATGGAAAATTTATTTCAAGAAATATAATTTGAATAGTAATGCATTGTTAGCAAAGGTAAAAGTCAACCACCACGATTCTTTTAAAAGAAAAAAATTCCACTTACTTCCCCGCGGGATTAGGAAATTGTGTATAGTTAATTAGTCGAATCTTTTATTAAAATGTATAATTTATCTAAAAAGTTAGTTATAAGGTCATTAGATTAAATATACTTCAATCAAATTATCCAAAATCTCAGAGAAAAATTATACTAATATATTTGAAATTTGTTAAGAAAAATATAAAATTTAAAAAATAGATACTAGAGGATAATAAAATAATTAATTAGGACTCATAAAATTCATCTCTCAATAGACTTAATTTTTAATGTTTTAATTTGAGATCGTTTGAACTTTGAATTAAAACATTAGTCTTAGTATTCATCATGAAGCTCAATCAAAGTATTTATTCAAGTCAATCTTTTATTAAAGAATTTAATGTAAGAATGTGAGTGATTCATAAGAACCACCAACTGCTTTTAGAACCTCATAGTCAACAATGATTTGTTCTATGTTTCTTTATAACCTGTTTGTAATTACGTTTTAAGAGTGGGAATGAAGTTTCTTTCTTCTTCTAAGATGCCAACACAATATCAAAGTTTCAAGTGTGCTCTTTTCTCAAGAAAAAATGACAAGGTAGAGCAAAACATGAAAGGTGGAAGAACAGTGAAGGTTAATTATCTTCGGAAAAAAATCTACAACCCAACCTGGCTAGGAGAAAATATATAACTCAGCTTGGTTTGAATAAAATCTATAAACTGGCATGTCTAGACGAAATCTACAACCTAACAAGATTTGACGAAATCTACAATCTAATATGGCTGGACAAAATCTACAACTCAACATGATTGGGAGAAAATTTATAACCTAGCTCAACTATGATAAAAGCTACAACCCAACTTTGATATGAGAAAATCTGACACCAACTAAGCTAGGAAAAATTAACACTAGTTTAGTGAAAAATAATCTTAGAAAAAAACTAAAGTAACTAGTTAGGTTAGAAGTAATATTAGAAAAATTAAGATTTAGTAAAAGTGACACCAACTTAGTTGAAACCGGCCTTATAAATACTATGTTTCTTAAAAAAGTAAATTTTAAATCTAATTCAGACATCTAAAAGTCAAACAATATTTATTTTTAAAAATTTATCTCCTTCTTAAAGTTAGAGATTTTATACCGTTAATTAGTTTAATCTTTTATTAAAAGAATATATCTTATCTAATGAGTTGATAATCACTAAACAAAGAGATTCAATCAAACTACTAAAAATTCTAAATAAAAATCATAAAAGTATCTACTTGTGATACTTAAAATCAATTGAAAAGCATATAAACTTTAAAAATTATATAATATTAATTAAAATTCAAAAAATGAAAGAACAACAAGCTATAACTTATAAAATACTTCAATTAAGCTATGATTAGAAACTATTTAAGCTTTGAATAAGAACAATAACAAAAAAAAAAGTTTTAAAAAATGTTAATGATAATAAAATATAATATTTAAATTAGTTTCATATTTTTGTGACTTTATGCATATTTTCTTTATAGTGAAGTTACTTGATTATCCTTTAAAAAAAATATTCCTATAGATATAACGTTTTAATTTTAATTCCTATAACTTTTTATTTTATTTTAGTCCAAGAAATATTACTTTTTAATTTTAAATTTTATAAATACATCACTTTTAATTTTAGATTATTGATTTGACAGTTTTATTAAAATAACACATAAGACATTATCACCACAAGGTTCAGGAAAAAGTTTACAGGAGTGACGAAAACAAAACTTAAGAGGGAGAAATACAAAATAATAGATGTCTCTCCTGATAGCTACTTAATTATGAAGATATGAACATGTCTATCCTCCTCATGGGACTGTAATGGAGACAACACACTCTTCTCTCATTTATGACAAAAGTATTTTGGGAACAAACAAATCTTGAGAAGGAAAAGAGGCAATCGATCTCTTAATATTGGTACATAAATTGGGGGAATGGCAAATCTTAACACCATAAAAAAAAACTTCACCGCCAAAACATATTCTCATTTCCAACATCAAATAAGTGTGTTTTAGTTATTAATATGATATTACAATAATAGTAAAAAAATAAATTATATTTCTTTTTATTCATTCTCATCCTGTATAAAAACTAACTATTACAAAAATATATATATATATATATATATATATATATATATTTGATCAATTTAAATATTTTCACTAATATTGAAATAATTCAAACAATACTTATAAGTACGATTTTATTTTGTCTTCTTTCTTGTGGTAGTTTTAATTTCACAAGAAATTTTTTTCTTAACTATATAGTAAAAAGTAAACATCATGCAGTAACTTTAAAATACACTTTAGTATAGATTATTTTTTTAACTTTTTATTCTCTTACACATGTTTCAAAACCTTAGGGCAAAAATAAATTTATCTATTTCCACAAATTAAATATAAAATGTCAAATTTTTACTTTTTTATATGTTATAACATTTTTCAAAATATAGAATATAATTAATTTAAATTTGTATTCAATTAAATTCTAATCATACATAAAATGATTACTTCAATTATTTAAAATCTGATTAACTTTGTAATGGGGAACTCATTATGGTCAATTTTAACTTCAAACTCCATATCGAATTCCAAAATTAGTTTAAGATAAAATAAGATTATTAGTTCACAGTATGACAATTTACTTCATATCAAATTCAAAATGAATTTAAAATGAAATGAATTTTGCATTCTTAAAAGATTTTCTTCCAAAACTTAGAAATTTAGAGATTTTTAATTTATTCTTAAGATGTATGATTCACAATCCAAATATATTCCATATACAACGTAAATAAATAAAAAAACTTAAAATCAGAGAGAAGAAAAAAAGCTACTTTATTTGATTTTTTTTATGGATTAAAATTGATAAATTGTTGTCTTAATATCTAATTAAACTAGAATTAATTTCAAAAAATTATAAAAAGTCAAAGAAATTTATACAAAAAAAAGTTCAAAAATGTAATGAAAATTAAATGAATAACTATATAAATAAGATTCTAATCTATATGTTCAATATATAGTTCAATTTTATTATTTTTAAAAATTATTTATATTAATAAAAAATATCTCACAAAAAACATAAACAAAATTAGAAAATCACATATATTTTTTCCAAAATATTTTATTAGTTTATAATCTTTTATATATATATATATATATATATATATATATATATATATATATATATATATATATATATATATATAAGGTAGGCATGTAGGACATCCAAAGTCAAAGAAAAAAATCATAAATAAATATCAAAACTCCTGTATTGTGTTGTTATGAGTTATTAGGGATTCTTTCATAATTAAAAAATATTTTTATACATAGGATTTCATATAAAATATATTTCTAACAGAGTTAAACAAACTACAGAGAAATCTCAAATACATATCAAATTACTTGCAAAAGTCATAAAAAAATACAAAAAAAAGGGGATATAAACTCATGACACACAAGAGAATGTAATCAAACGTGAAAATTTATATCTTTATGCCCAAAATGTTATAAAATATTCCAACACTAGCTTGTATAGCACAATTTTTCCCATTAATTTTAATTAAATCATGGTCATAAATTCTCATTTCTATGCACAGAAAGTTATAGAATATTTCAGGACTCACTTAGAACATATAGTTTTTTGCATTAATTTGAAATAAAGTTTTAGAATTGGGAACACCAACTTACTTCATTATAGACATATATTTTAGGACAATAGAGGAAAGACACATATGAAACCCTTTCAGGTAAGTGTACATGTGAAATCTGGGGTTAAACAATTTAGCAGAAGAAAATTTTGAAAAGATAGTACAACTTGAATTTATGCAGATTGACAGTATTATTGATATGAATAAATTGCATTTGAAAATTAAAAGTTGTAGTTTATAAGACGATTCTATTTTTATAAATATATTCTTTTATTTGTATCTTAGTCATGCTTTTAACACGATTTTGCTTTTATAGATATTTTTTTTCATTGATTTTAGTCATGCTTTTAACATGTTTTTTAAACCTTTTATAATTTTTTTAAAAAAATTACATTTTGTAGCATATCTTTTATTTTTAATTGACAACATGCTTTTTGTATTTTGTATTTATTTTTTAAGAGAGTTTAAAAACACATACTGATTTTCTTTTAATTTTTTTAAACTGTGTTGTGGTGCAAGTTTTTAGTAGATTAGGTTTCTCTTTAATGTTTGTAATTTATTTTTAAATTTTTTGAGTTTCAATAACATTTATTATGTTTATTTGTAATTTTTTTGGAGCTGCATGTTTGGTCATAGATGATTGTGGAACTTAGTTGAAGGTTTTTGGTGCAGGCATTGGCATAGCCGGTGTGAGAGTGATAATGGATGCTTGTGTTGAGCATGGTTGAATGGTAATGAGAAAAAGACAATGGGAATATATGTTGCCATTGTAAGTTTGGAGACACCAGCCACAACAAAACAAAGTAAAAATTCTAATCTACTAAGAAAACTTCCACAAAGCACGATTTGACAATTTAAAAAAAATAAAATCTTAAAACTTGATTCTAGTGTTCTTTAAAGAAAAACAACAAAAAAAAAAAAATACTAAAAACATGCTACATAGCAAACTTTTAAAAGGAAAAAAAAATCACCTTATGAAGCATTACTTTTAAAAGGAAAAAAAAAAGAAAAATCATCTTATGAAACACAACTTTTCAAAAAAAGAAATTGCACATTGTGTATGAAACACGATTTATAAAAAAAAAATTACAAAAATATGTTACAAGTTACACTTCACGAATAAAATAAAAAAAACATATTTATGAAGCAAAACCAGTGTTTCCAAACGTCCACGATGTTTTATTCTAAGTTGGAACTGCACAGTTTTTTTTAAATTTCTCTTTCAAAAGCTTAACCAATACTTTGAGTTGGGTTTTTTCTTTTATTATTTAGCAACCCAAATATAAGTAAGTCATCAAGTTAAGTAATTGAAAAATATTGTCATATTTTTTTTACATTAAAAAAATATCACAAACAATTTTCCCATATTTTCTAATATTTGTAAGGTAGGAAGAGTATATAAAAAATAAAAAAAATAATTCATAAAGTCATTTTACAGCTCAATAAACGTAATCCAAAAGACAATATAGAGAATGAAATATTTACTCAATAAAATATTTACCCATATATAATATTCTTTCAACAGTAATTGAAACTCAATCCAAACTAATGATTCTAGTCAATTTGTAAAAATGTAATGGGTTGAGTTTGAAATTTGCAGAAATGAAATTGGGTTGAGTTTGCGGGTTGATAACTTATATAGAACTAGGTTATACCTCTAAGCTTAACAATGAAGACCCAAGTCACTATTCTAAATGAAAGATACATATTTCACTATATGCGTTAGGAATGAAAAACTTTTGGAATGCTTGAAAAGGAAGATTTTGTGGGGATGATTGATAAACTTAAAATCATGATAGCTCAAAGTTAAATGATAACATTATTGTATCAAACATGTCAAATATATTTGATCACATTTTATTTGAATAAGTTCCTCTTATGTAATACAAAGTGAGTAAACCTTATGCCTATACTTATTTATCATATACTAATTAAGAGTGAGCTACACCTACGAAGATCCTTTGACATAGAGAAAAAAAACAATAAGAATTAACATAAAAAAATGTAGAATAAAACATTTTGGAGTACTTACAATTTATAATTATACTTAGACCAATATAATATATTAGTTGAACACAAGTTACTTAACATCAATTATGAGTTAATATAACAACGGAACCAACTATGTCTTAACTATCAATGTATCTAATTTCATCAGTTTAGTCTTTCAATACAATACACTTGAGGACAAATATATACGATAAACTATTACACTAACATTCATTTTAATGACTCGATGGAATATATTTGAAAATGATTTAGGCATAAGAATAATATAAATTATTTTTCTTATTGTTTTAAATAATTTGTCATTATATATTTGTTATTATTATCATTATTATTATATAATATGTTTATTTGTAATATTTAATATTTTTTACACACTCAATAATTGTATGGGTTTTATTTTTAATTTTTTATCCATGTTAAAATAATGTCTATTATGTTTAGAAAAAAAAAACATTTTATCTACATTAAATTAATATTCAATTCTAAGAATTGAATTCAATTTTTACGTTATCAAACATTGAAGTACAAATAAAAAATTACATAAGTAGGGATTACTAGTAAGATCTATATTTGAGGCAAATTTTGTAAACATATACTATGAGTTGGTTTAGGCGCGTATGACATAATAAAAACACTTTTAAATGACATGCCGAAACTTATTTAAATATCTAAACAAACTGCTTAAAAGAAAAGTTAGTTTATTCCAAACTTCTTGCAGTACCTATACAAACGAATGCTCATAGTAAATATTTTCTACAATATATATTTTCTGCAATATACTGGTATTAAATACATATTAGTATTAAAATAATACTTTCAAAACTCATTCCTAGAGCTAAATTAATACTTTCTAAGAAATCTATAGAATTATACGAGAAAGCTCCTTAAGCATGAAACACTTTAAAACTTAATTCCTTTAGCAAAAGATCTCAGACACATCTTTGTTAAAATATCTTCAGGAATCATAAAGTTAGGACTTTAAGACCCTTTAAATTACAAGATTTTTCTATTATAATATATTATAATTATCTAAAATTTAAGACTTGAAACCCTGAGTTACAAAAATAGAAATTAACTTTTCTATCTTACAAATATATATTTCTACAAACAACTAAATAAAATATTAATCAGAATACAAGCTTTATAATACTACATTGAAGTAAACATTGCAAAAAACAATCTTAGAAATGATGTGATAAGTCCTAAGAACTCACCTACTTATCCCTAGAATGAAAATTCTCTTGTCCAACTTCATAGGTTTGTTGCCATTTTGTGAGTATTTCTTTGCATATTTCTTTAACACTTATTTAGTGGTGATGCCTAGTTTTCATTATTTGGTAATGAATGCAAGAGAGACTAGGCCTGAGATTGAGTTCTTCTGAACAATTCCTCCAGAATTGAAATCACCACAATGCAGGTTTAAACAAAATTGGTCGGATCATTGCAATTTATTCACTCACGGTTGAAAATAATAACCGCAACAAAATAATAAAAGGGAGCACTAAATGTCACATTGCACTTAAAAACACTCTTTAGAGCTCATGGATTCAGGCTCGAACTGTACTAGGAAGCCTCAATTTTTCATCATGCCTGAGATCCTATGTAGACTGAATGCATTGATAACTTGCATAACCCATAACCATTGCCAGAAAAAAAAAATACGAAACTAGTCCACAACGAATACAAGAATGAGGAGGGAAGAGCTGTAATTAATCATATGTATGCATGTGTTTGGGTAAAAGTAAATGTTGAAGGACTGAAAATTGAGTGAATGGTGCGGCTCACTTACAAGATACAGACAATTGCAGCGACCATTCATATAGCATGAAAGTAAATTAAAACTTAAAAAAATGTTTCACCTCTAACAACACACAAGGATATACACCCCATACACACTCTCCCATTGAAATAACTTTCAAAGCCTGACCAGTTAGAAGAATGAAAGGGCAATTTGCAACGGACAAGGTTGTCACCAGTCAGAAAAAACACATGCATTATTACAACAGTAGCTGCCAACCAAAATTCCAATCAAACTAAAGAATCTACAGAAAAAGATACCAGTTTCATAAGTACTCAAGCAGATATTTGCAAACTTGAATATGTCATTGGCTTCCAATATTTTAAATTCTAACCGAAAGGAAACCTCATGGAAAGCAAACCAAGCAAGCAAGATCGAGTGTCAAGTACTTAAACAATTGTGACGTTATAGCTGTTGCAAAGCTGAAGTAATGCAGCTTGATTTGCCGGATCTACAACTTCATTGATGACCTTCGGGTATCTCCCAGGGGAAAGAGTTGACAGCCGAGACAATGAGCCAACAAAAAATTCTTTGGGATCTCTTATATCTTTTAGTGGATCTTCTTCTTTCTTCCCAGCATTGTAAAGACGAACAAAAGTAGCAGTATAACCAACATTTTCTGAAATATCTGGCACATCAGGTTCCTCGTCAGCCCTTTCCTGTTCTGGCCGTGAAAGAAGAGTGACAATGCTGTCCACCATCTTACCCCAGGATTCAGCAGCAGCAGGATCCAAAAGGATTGGAGATTCACAGATGAGTCTGGTTGAGGCAACAGCAGCCAACTTAAGCTCGATTGCTCCAGTAATCAGCTTAAGATTAGGTATCCAAAACTGATTCAAAATCACATTAAAAATATCTGGCTGCACAGCGTTCATAGTATCAACAAGGTTTGAAGAACCGTGTTTGATCAGAAAAAGTGACATGAATATCAGAAGAGACTTTATGAGTTTTAAGGTTCGTCTTCTTTGGAGCTCCCTGAAAAGAGCAGCCCAGATATGGGAAATATAAGGTCTAATGACACCGTACTCAAGACTCTCAATGACGGTGTTGAGTACATAAAATCCTTGATCAGATGTGCTGGAAGATTGTATAAGTGTGTCAAATATGCCAAGTACCTTAGTCAGTCTATCCCCTTGGTTGATCTCATTCGGTGCCTTTTGAAGGAAGGCCTGGAGTAGACGCACAAGTGCAGGAACATTTGGGGCTCTTTTCCAAGAATCAGGCGACAAAAGAATCACAAATATTTGCATGTAAATGGGCGGAATGGGTGAACTGTTTAGCTCGACAAGCTGAGCAAGCAACTGAAATGTGTAGGGAAAAAACTCGGTCACATCATTGGTCAAGATTATTTCCAGCTTAGGGAAAAGGCTTGCCTCGAACACAGATACAGGCAAACCCTTCTCACAGCCCCTCTTCAAAAGAACAGCAACAGACTCAAAGAGATAGTGATTGAAAACGGGATTTTTAGGATTTCGGCAAACTTCGCCGAGAATAAAGGTCAACCCCTCAATGCAAACTCGAGCAACATCAGCAGAAAGATCAGCAACTCCAAGAACCCTCATAATGCATTTCATCACATATTGATTCTCCTCAGACTCTTGGTGCTTTAAGGCACTGAAAAGATTGTTCATCAGCACCGGGAAGATCGGATTGATGTCTGCTGAAGTATAGCGTGGCACACCAACCTCATCCTTTACCAACAAAAGTTTCTCAATACAACTTGCAGCGTAAGAAAGTACAACATTTGATTCCGAAGCAAGGAACCGAACCAAATCTGGGAAAAACTTCAACGCCACGGACTTTGATATTTGATTACGGAACATAGTAAAAAACTTGAGTGCACCTGCCTTAAGCATTGGATACCCATTCACATCGGGACTCTGCAGCTCAGGAACAATAACGGATTCAAAAAAGCTCTGAACATCAACAAGCTCAGTGGAGACGTGACTAGTTCCAGCTTTCTTGGTAGCGAGAGAAACAACCAAGTATATAGCACAGTCCTTGTCCTTCCAATTACCAACAGGATTGGCAGCAAATGAACTCAACAAACTCTGTATCTGCGAAGAGACAATGTTCCTTACAACATCCCCATAATGCGTAGCAATTCCCTTGAGAAGCTCACAGGCAATCCTCCTCCTAGTATCAAGATCACTACCTTCCATATCCCTTCTAATAAACTCTATATAATTCATCTCAAAAAGCTCCTCATCGTCTTCCCTCAACTTCACATTGGGGATCACAATGCCCTGACATATCTGGGGTACAACCCCTTCACTCGCAAACAAGGTATGGTGAACACTAGTACTCACCGTGGTCAAAAACTTGATGGCGGTAATGGCGAGCTGATCCCTGTTAGAAGACTGAGACACATTCCCCAGCAAAGTCCACACAGCAAGAGCAAAATCATTCAAATAACCCTGAAATTCCTCCTCATTCTTTTCCATATACAGATTAATATTCTCACAGACCTTGGCCCTAAGCTCATCGACAATAGCAAGACCATCGCCACCACTTCCCTCGAGAGAAGGATAAGTGGTGGTGAGATATTTCCGAAACTCACCCATCCACTCCTTCATGTGATCCTCAAAGAACTCAGGGAGCTCCTGAAAATTCAAAGAGTAAAAAATGCTACAGCACAGACTCTGCGACTCGAAGAGCGGGCGCAAGTTTGCGCCAGAATTGACACTGGCGTCGATCAGCGACGCCGTTTTGAGGAAAACCTCAAGCAACGGCGCAGCAAAATTATCTAGGCAATACTTCAAATCGAGGAGAAGATCATTGGTTTTAAACGCGAAACGGAATTTGTTAAAAATGGAATCGGCGGTGCCGAGAATGCCGTTAACGGAGGCATAGTCGGACGCCTGTGACGCGTTTTTCAGATTGGAAATGAGTTCGGGAAGAAGCGCCGGCCACGCCTTGGGAAAATCGTGCTTACCGATGACGGCGAGGGCTTCGCTGAGCTGACTCTGAATCTTACGGGTAGCGGAGAGCATGAGTGGGACGATCAGTGACTTTATCTGCTCCTTCTCCGGGGTGAGTATGGGAGTCTCGGAGGACCACTGCGTGCGAAGGTGGTTCTTGAAGTTCACGGCGGCGGCTTGCCTGATCTGGTCGTCCACGGAGGGCTCCGCGACCAGGCGGAGGACGGCAAGACCGTAGTTGGGGAGGTTGGCGGCGTCGGCGAGAGAGGTTTCTGCGCGGCGGCGGGGCTCGGGCGCCGGAGACAGCGTGTTGAGGAAGCATTCCGATAGGAATTGCAGAGTCTGAGGGTTCCACTCCATCACCACAACACTTTGTCAGAAGTTGAGTGTCTGGAGAGGGAAAATGAATTTTTCAAGTTTTGAACAGGCTTCAAGTTTTTCATTTTTCATATTCTGCTGGAGTGATTCTTCCTACTCCTCCATGGTGACTTCCTGCACCTCCATAATTTTAAAATATTCCCATTTTAGCCTTGATTAAAAGACGAAAATAGCTTTTATGTCATTATTTTTTTTTTCACTTTGCGGGTTGCACAAACCGCAATACAATTAAAAAATAAACACATTGCAGGTTGTACAACCCGCAATTATATTTTCTGCACATTTTACATTACGGGTTGTACAACCCGCAATATAAAACTTTTTTTCAATACATTGCGGGTTCTACAACCCGCAACATAAATTTTTTTTAAACACATTGCGGGTTCTACAACCCGCAGTGTATTTAAAAGAAATTTTGTATTGTAGTGGTACAACCTGCTGTTGTGGTGTAGTGGTGGTTATTACCTTAGTTTTATACTTAAGGGTTTCCACCTCGATCCTGATCCTAGGCATCAACAAAACTTTTGGAATATTTGTTTAATTTATAGCTATAAATAATTTTTTATAATTTAATTTATGATAAAAATAAATATTTCAAATTTTTTTCTTATAATTTAATTTATGATAAAAACAAATATTCCATTTATAGCTATAAATAATTTTTTATAATTTAATTTTATGATAAAAACAAATATTTCAAAATTTTTTTCCAAAAAAAATTTCTTATAATAAAAAGTAAAAGAAATAATTTATAGCTATAAATAATCTAATTTATAATCAAAACAAATATTTCAAAAAAATTAGTTTAGTAGCGAAAAACTAAGGTAAAACTAAGGTAATAACCACTACTATACCACATCAGCAGGTTGTATCACCCGCAATACAAAATTTCTTTTAAATACATTGCGGGTTCTACAACCCGCAATGCAAATTTTTTTCAAAAAAATTTTGTATTGCGGGTTGAAGAACCCGCAATATAAAACTTTTTTTAAATACATTGCGGGTTCTTCAACCCGCAATGTGTTTATTTTTTAATTGTATTGCGGTTTGTGCAACCCGTAAAGTGAAAAAAAAATAAATGATATGAAGGCTATTTTCATTTTTTTTGCAAGGCTAAAATGGAAATATTTTTAAATTATGGAGGTGCAGGAAGAATCACTCATTCTGCTGTACTAAAAGTCCAAAACCTGACCTTACCAAAACATGTGTTGGTTAGTTTCACTTTTAGGCCCAATCACTACACATACGCCGCACTTGCTACCTGTATTGTACAATAATTGTGACATGTATTGTATAATTTTTTAAAATACCATAATTACCTTTGACATTTATTACTTTAAAACGAGGATGTACGGCATGAAGGTGATTTGCTTAATGATGGTGAGTAATCCAGAATCTCACTTATGGGAAAAAATATTCAACCTCACTTACCTTTTTTTTTTTATCATTAACTCACATGTAAAAGTTGTTATCGACTACTACAACTAATTGGCACAAATAGACTTGTAATAAACCATAAACCAACAAATCTATTTTACTAAGTATACTAATAATGTTTATTAAAGTTAGTTATAAAAAATTGAAAGACAATATCACAAGTCAAAAGGTAGAGATGTAAAAAATAATATTGTAAATAAAAAGACAGATATGTAGATATGTAAGAGTGAAAAGGTAAGGATGTAAAAAGAATGTCACTAATGAAAAGACATAAATGTAAGAAATAATATTGTAGATAAAATGACAGATATATAAAAGACAATATTATTAAGGTAGGGATGTAAGAAATAATATCACAAGTGAAAAGATATAAATGTAAGAAATAATACTATAGAATCAAAATATAATAGACAGAAATAATGTCATTAATAAAAAGACAAATATATAAGAAACAATATTATTAATGAAAAGACATGGATATAAAATAGGATGTTTTAACTAAGAAAGCAAGAATGTAAGAGACAAAGTCAGAGTCAGAAAACACCGACAAGAAAAAGAGTATTTCATCAATGTAACAGAGAATACATAAACAAACAATAAAAAAGAAATGCAGAAAAGAAACTCTATTTTATCATATTTTATCACCATTAAAATTCTACGGTATTTTGAATATTTTATTAATGCTATGTGGTGCATTTCATATTTTTGTATAGTGCACGAAGCAACTGTCCACATATGCTGAACATATGGCCCATTGTCGAATAAATTTATGTTTTTTAGTTGGATTTTTTTTTTTTTTCTAATCACTAAATTTGAGTCATAAAAGTATGTATTTATCAATGCACACACACATTCTTCATGTACTTCATGAGTTCTTTTGTATTCTCCTATTCTTAAAATATCATAAATACCTTTTTTGAATTATACAATTCAGAATATAATAATTTTTTTAAAAAAAATTATTTATTTTTTCATCAAAGATAGAGTGGTCATTGTGCTGCGTCTCTGTAGAAATGCAGGAAGGAAGTATGGGAGTGCAGGAAGAATGCGTCTTATTAATGACAGGGTGTGGTGAAAAGCCCAAAACAAAAGTGATAAAGCAAAACCAGCCGAATCCTAAACAGTAACATAAAACGAAATCTTCACACCTATGATGGATCATATGACTGACGAATACCCGAGTCATGTAGATCAACTATGAGTTCGGAATGTTTCCACAAAACGAAAATCTCAATCAACATAATAACACGTGATAAATGGAAACTTAATCAATCACCATAATCACATGGCGTGGCATGGTTAACAATTTCATGTGATAATGATAGAAGATTTTTTTTTTTTAATTCGTTTGCAGTTAAGAATATATATATATACTGGAGTTGTTTCTCTATGAAAATCACAAAATCTAAATATAAATATAATTTCAGAGTCATTTCCTTGAAGTTAATACATGTTTTTTTTTATGAATAATATCAATTTAATTATTTCATTTTATTAAAATTTCATTTATGTCGTGGATATGATTTTTCTTTTACGGAACGAGAATTATGTGTCATTCATAACTATATTTACTAATGGTCATGTCAACAATGATTTTTAACTGTTAAGTGTAAAAAGTTTACAACATTAGTACAGGACTATTAAACTGTTAAAATGTATATAAATAGAATTCAATAAATTATAAAAAAAACTGTAACTTATAATTTGTAACAAATTTTTTTGTGTTATTATAGTTCAGTAAAAAAATTGTTAAGTTAGAATTAAATTTTAATTACGATGAATCCTTAACCTATGCGATGATATGTTTTATATAATGTATGTATTTGAGTAGGTTGTGTAGTTAGTAAGGAGAGTTTGGGTCTTGAGTTGTTAAGATTTCGATGGTTTGGAACATAAGTAAATAAGTATTGAAAGGAAAATAAATAGACTAAAAGGTGGACTTAGGAAAAAGAGGTGTGTCCTTGGTAATCTGGGAAGACCTCTCTGCTTAAAAATAACAACGTAACATAAACAAAATCTCAATTTATCTATACATATTCTCCTACATTCCTTACCTCTCCTCTTTTAGGGTCCTAAGGCCAAATTATATCCTTCCTAAAGAAGATTTCTGGATCCCTCAATCTTGGAAAGAAAGAGTATATTTTCTACTTTGTAGAGTGACTTTGGCATAAGTTTTTTTTATCTAATCTTTCGTTTTTGAATAACACATGCATAGATTAGGGTTATATATTAGTGTTGTAATTACAAGTGGTAAAAAAATATAAATAATCAAATTTTTACATAAACAACATATAATAATATATCATGCAATCTTAATTGATACAATATATGTATTTTCTCTAAAGATTTCTCTAAAGATGATAAAGAAAAAAAATGTTTACAAAACGAATCATATCGTGTGAGCGATTAGATTTATATAAAAAATCATCTATCACTTAAGCTATTAGATTTAAAAAAAAATCATTTAACTCTCCATTGTTTAAATGGTTATTTGTTGTTTTAGCGATGAAATTTACAAAAGATAGATTTTTTCAATTTCTTTATTTTTCAAGTTATAAGTTATCATTAAACGAGAAATAATATTACTTGAATGATCATGATATCATTTGAATAACATTGTTCAATACAAACAATGATTATTTATTGGTTAAGAAACACTTTCACGTTTAAGTATCACTCATCAATAATTTAACATGTTATTAATAATAATAATTATTATTAAAATAATAATAATTAATATAAAATAATAATAATAATAACTTTAATAATAATAATAGTGTTAGTCGAAAGATAATTCAACACTCCATCTACCAAAACAAACAAATATCAACAATATATGAAAAATTCTACCATCTACTCTAATTAATTCTAACTTTTCTCACAAGTTTTAAACACAAAAAACAAATATTTTTCATATAAACTCATATACAAACCAATTTAAACTAAAAATAACTAGTCCTAACTCTAAATCAACTAGACATATTCCAATTCACTATGGATCCGTTGAATTCCAATATAATGCAAATTCAACACCAATGAGAAACAATAATACGTTCCAACACCACTATGGATATAGACTAACTTTAAAAAAGAGATGATGAAACTTCCAAAAGTTTCAATCATACAATACCAGCACCTCTCATTTATCATATTATCATTATAATTTTCTTAGTTTTTTTAGTTGATTAATATAATTACATGTACAACTTCTTCATGTTAAAAGAAAAGAAAATGGATAAGATCATACTTTAGTTATAATTTTGATTACTCTACCTTATTTTATCCATTATTATTTCCTTAGTAATGTATATCTATTGAAAATAGACGAATAAACACCAAAATTTTTTGAATAAAAATATAGAAAATTTACATTTACATGAAAATGAAGTTTATATGAAAGAAGTAATAAATTAATTATAGACATATTCATAAACTTTATAGTTTATTTACTAAAAATCATATATCCAATAAATATACCAGCTCTTACAATATATGTTTTGATATTCAGAGAATAATATCTTTGAAAATTGAAACTTATTGTCCATCCAATGCGCATCATATTTTCAACTATATTTTTACACAATCTTAACCACTAACTACAACATTATATTTTAGCTGCAAAACTAATTAACCAAAAAAAAAAAAACTGCAATATTTTTCAAGTCAGTATGATTGAATAATGACGTATAGAAGGAAGCAGGGACCATCAAAAGAGGTATTAGAGAGTAGCAATCACGTGCATGCTTTTAAGCCAATGACACCAATCCCCTGGTCACGTACTTACTTCTCTACTAGTGTACCATATGCACCCTTCGAAGTTTGGCTCAGGTTTAGAATTTTGTGGGGGCGAAAATGAGCATCCAAAGACTTCATTCGTGGAACCAAGCATAACTATTTACTCTAAGCTTCTTTTGTCTCTATCTGCTTCATGCTTTTGACTCTTGGGACAACTGACTATGTTAAAAAGAAATTGTTTTTTTTCATATGAAATATGTTGGGTAAATTCGAGGAGGAAGACACTAATTACAGATTTTGTGATGTTGAAATATATTTGAATATATCGTGATGTAGGATTAAAATCATTGTAAATCTTATTCCTCATCCTAAAGCAAGTGTTTTACTATGAAAAGTTACATCTCGATTTGATAATTAGAAGCTATAGAGATAAGAAAAGGTGAAACCAGTGATATTATTTAACAAGCAGGGATCCACCAAACAAAAAGTATAGACCTGTTCAATGGATTGAAAGCTATCCAAATCACACACATTTTTGTAAACCGCAATAGGGAAAAAATTCACCGTTTAGTTAATGAATATTGTCACTACAGTTTTGAAGTCATGATGAGTGATCCATGACGTATAATAAGGGACCATTGCCAATTAATAACTCCTCCCAAGTAGAGAGACAATCACATGCATCTTTCATCCTTGGTAGCACACTTGTACTATTGGTAGTTTGACTAGGGTTTACAACTATGTTATATCATTGTTAACAAAAAAATGTTATGTTATTAGTGAAAATAATCTGATATATATATATATATATATATATCTATATTTTCTTTAAATGATGCCTAAAGGCATTAACTAAGTACTCATTATGTTGCTTTTTAAGCAAGTACTCATTATAGTCTAATGATATGCTATAGTTTGACGAAAAAATGACTTGTTCCTTGTTTCATAAAATTTTGCTACTTATTCAAGATTATTGCTTACATTTCAGTATATATTCGACTGGTTTTCTAATATAAACTAAAATATTAATTCTGTTAAATAAAAACTAATCTTAATTAAATTTCAACACATCTTTATCAAATAGTCTAAATTTTAGTATTTTGTTATAGAAAGCAAATAATCTCAAAGAGTGATTCTACAACTACACTAGTCTACAATAATGATCATTAACAGACTGTTGTAGACAGCACTGTGACATCTGCCTGCAATCGCCACCAACTATAAGTACATTATTGTCAATCTCTTTCGTACAGTTATCAATCACAATACCATGTTATCACCATCCTCAACGTGATTACTCTGGCTATTAGAATTACCACAGAAGAAACAGTTCTCATTGTACCAAAGGCCATTTTCTTCACTGTGACAGGTCTATTGTTTGCTATTTTGCCACATCTACTCCTCACTGGCTTTATTATTAAACCAGTTTAAAAAAAATTATGAGTCGGCTCCATGAGCTACAAATGTCTTTCATTTTTTATTTGAAAAGTATATTATGAATATTAATATTAAGGATAAAATTTCCAAACTGACGCAATTTCCATGCTATATTCTTATAATAAATAAAAGAAATTTTAATCCAATGGATAAATCTTGTAAAGAAGATATGAAGAAATCATATCTCTATCACATTATTTTAATTATCTTCTCATTTTTAGATAATTAATTATTTAAAAATGAGATTGTGAGAAAATAATACGATTTGAGTGTTAATGACCAAGTTCCTGTGATAACATTGAAATCGTGTAGGTATAATATGATTTATGTATAAAAGAAATTATGTGCGAGAAACATTATTTCAGTAATAATTTTAACCTACTGAAATATACTCTTAAGATATTATTTAAGTATTTTAATTAACACACTGAAATTGTATTTTTTATACACAATTTTATTACGTTGAAATCGTGTCACTATTTCAGTCTTATTACATCTACACTTAATTTCACCATCTACATTAAATTTGCTTACCTTTTCATTATTTTATTTTATTTGAAATCCTGTAATGAAAATACGATGACAGTGCCTATGCACAATTTTCGTATCATGGGAGTAAAAGAAAAATTTACAGACTATATAAAAATATCATGTGAAAATTGCACCAATTTGAATGTGATAAAGGTAAAGAAAAACGGAAGAGATAGTACGTGAACGAACCATATATTGAGTAGTTTCTTTCCCAATCTCTCCCCAACTGTTCTGAAAATATTCAGAAGATTTATTTTATTTTTCACACCATTTTTAAGGAGGAATACAAGGTTTTTGAAGTCAGGATGAGTGAATGATGACGTATATAAGGAAGCAGAGCTCCTGAAAAGAACGAGTATAGGTAGTATCTGTTCAAGTAACACGATCACGTGCATGCTTTAAGTCGGTGAAAAAACAATGATAGCACTCCGTTGGTTACATAGTTACATTTGCACGTACTATACACCTGGGAACTTTGTCTTTGGTTTAGAACTTTGTGGTGCTAAGATGAGCAACCTTATTTACTGTGTCTTTGTCTTGTCATCATCCATTGCTGTTCTTGCGTCCTATTGTTAGCTCCCAGTTTTATGCTAACTGACAGGTCAAAACTCAGACAATAAGTCAATTACGTTTCTTTTGATTCTTCTGTGTGTTAAATTTGTTTTTGTGCAGAACTAAAGAAGTGGTAGTACAAGTTTAGAAAAGATTTTGACTACGACAGCATTATATCTTGGTTTATCTCAAATATTTAAATTTATTTTTAATATTTATCACTACTCTTTGTTATAAAAATAATAATGTCACCATCTTTATCTCATCATCTCTATAATTGTACTAATTAATTAAAAATATCTCCAATTTAATTACTTATAGGAAGGGTGAAATTATAAGAAGGTAGGAAGAGGTGTATAGAATAAACATAAGAATACTGATATTATCTTTTTATTTTTCTTTCTAAAAAATATATTATTTCGTGTTATTTATTTTTGTAATTATTTTCTTCTTTTAACATTTGTAAATGTTGTTTTTGTTTTTAAGTCTCGCGCGATTCAATAAGTATTTATTGACATGATTTTCGATTACATTATCGTCATTATTTTTGTAACTGTGAGTGACCATAATAATTAAAATAGAATTTTTAAAATTAGGATAAAATAAACTAGATAACTAGAGATGAAATTACATATATTAAAACTATATTTAATCCAATAGTTAATTATGAACTTTTTAAATTTAAGACAAAGATATGTTTTTTTTTATGAGAATAAGTTAATATTACTTACACTGGGTGAAAATTTTTCAGAAGGCAAATTTTTTATAAAAAAATCAAAATATTTTATAAGTAGTTTGGATAGAGAATTTTGAAAGAAATCAATTGACAATTTAGAAATTTACTAAAATAATTTAATTATTTAAAATTTGATAATTTTAAATTTCACTTAAAATAATAATAGTTTGAATTTTTTTTATTCTTTTCACTCTCTCTAATGTACATTTTGTCAACAAGTTAGCTTCATTGACGTCGAAGTATCATTGTTTTTTCTATGTTCGTAAAAGTTTCTTGTAGGTTACAGTAATTCGTGCCTACTCTTTAGTTATTATTATTGACAGAATGTTAATTAGCGTTTTTTTTTCTTTAAATATATGTTAGATTCTTTTTTTATCAACGATTAACATTAACACATACTTTTTTTCGATTGATAACATTTAATGTTGTTATCAATGGATATGGATGAGAATATAAGTTGATAATATTTCTCAATCAATATTATTCATTTTAAAATTGACATGAATTGTTTTTCAACTTATTCCAGGTAAGATTTCTGTATTAAAGTCAATGAAACTCTTTTATGATGTAGATGGAAATCAATTTTTTTGAATTGACGTTAATGTATGAAGTTTTTATTATTTCGAAGAAACTATTTTACTACTGATTTAAATTAAATTTTTTAATTGATGTTAGTATGAATTATTTTTTATTTAACATTATTCTGTTGAAATTATTTATCCATACATAATTATTCTTTAGTTGATATGTGTCAGAGTTTTTTTTAATGATCGATTGGATTTTGTTGTTTAGATGTGAGAAGTGAATTTTTTTAATTGAAGTTTATGGTAATATTTTTTATCAATGCATATAGGAATAAAACAATAAATTTATACTCAATGATAATTGAAATATTTTGTCGAAATAAACAAAAAGCTAATATTCAATATTTAAAGATGGAAAAGTGAGAGAAAATAGTTTTACAGATTTTATAATAGTATAGAACATATTCAGGAAAAATAATAATATAAAACATGTATATTTTATTCTTTTTCAAAATTATTGAAATTATGTTTTTTAAATCAGGGAACGTTGAAAGATTACACATGAATTATCGATAAGTGTAAATTACAATAATCAAAATATCGCATAATAAAAAAACATGTTAAGGATTAAAAACATGTCTAAATTTAAATTAAATAACAATAATTATTCCAAGATCACGTAAAATTACATTATTATTCCTAGTTTTTTTAAATACTTAAAACTCTCCTTATATGTTGCAATGATTTTTAAGAACTTAAAAGATGTGAATGTAATATAAGCCTGGTGTCGCTAAAGTTTTTTAAACGATTCAAAAATTAAATATTTAGTATAATTTCCTGATTTTTCAGGAGTATTCACTGACCAAGAGTGTTTATATAATGTCCTAAAATTTTCGGAGTATTTACTCCAATTTAACTTAGTTTATTATGTATTCACATACAAAATTATTAAATTTAATAGATAACTTAAATATAATTATTACCCGTAGAGTTAGCACGTTATTTATGAAAAAGCAGTAATATATTCACTGACTAATATAGCAGTCAATTATACTAGAAGTTTTCTAACATTTGAAAATTTAAAAATAAATTAAATTACAGTTTTTCTCTGTCTGTAATATTCATTATTCTCGTTTTTAATGGCGTATTTAATGAGAAGGGCAAGAAATAATAAAGAATGTGAAAAGATTCCTCACCTATGCACACAGGCTAGGGTCAGTGGACAAAAAACTTTTGTTTCATTTGTATGCTTCTTGCCACTTCATTCACTTATTGATTTAATCTTATCATACCCTGGCCACACTTTTTATCTTTTACCAATTTTATTGCACTTTCCTCAAACAAAAACTCCACTTCATTACGTTATGAACCTAGAAATCGTGGAAATTATCACCCAAACTTATAACATTCTTCATTAAGGATTGATTTTATTGCCCAACAAAATCAATCACCCCACTTCACATCATTGTTCTAAATTCCAAAACCTTATATTTATTCACTATTCGATGATCTTCTTTATAAGTCATTTAAAAGAAATAAAAAAATGAATTTAACTTACACAAACTAAAATAAGCTTACGTATAAATAAAAAAATCAGATAAATTAAACGAGAAGATTTATACAAATTAATTCATGCTTAACTAACTTTGATTTAAAAAATTAATTTCAAATTTTCTCCTCCTTTATCTGGTCTAAAAATTTATATGGAAAGACAAATAAGTAAAATATATTTATTGACACTCTTTTCCGAAACAAAATACAAAACAAAAAATGAAATGATGAAAACCTTGTTTTTTAATGGATCCTTAGAACTCAATAAAGTTTACGATTAACTTGGGTGATATGTTTTGTAAATTGCCAAATGTATATAAGAAAAAGAGTTGTTAAACATAAGACAGTGTTGACGATAGTACACTATATATATGGTCAATATGAAATATATAGTTGGATAAACCTCGACTTAATTATAAATTTAGTTTTGTAACAATAATTTAGAGTAATTCAAATTTTAAGAGAGGTTTAAATTTTTTTAAAGAAAAAAAAATTATTACCAATGAGAAATTAATATTTAATAACAATTTATTATGTCTTTAATGCACTGTCTTTATATTTAATGAAAGTTGTGATATTATAGTAGTTGTGTTAAATTTTACTATGTGAATATTAATTGCACTGACGTAGTAAATATTCGTTCTTATAATAATAATAATTATAATTACCACTTTTGTGTGCTAAGTTTTTTAAACATCATCCTGACTACTTGTGTAGGTTGAAATCGGAATTTAGTGATTCTCTCATGATTCTTGTCTTTAAAAAAAAGTATTGGAGATTTAAAATAGAAAGTTATATATAAATTATCATTAATCTCCGTTGTAAATAATGTGAAATTATTAGATATACTAAAATAAATCCTTAATCGAGATCAGCGAGAATTTTTTTTTCATTTCCTCAAATCATGTTAATATTTCAATCTTTAGTTATTAGGATGACGATGGTTAAAGTATTATTTGCTTTAAGATTTGGTAACTTGGTCATTATTTTATCATTAAAACGTGTAAAAGAGTTAGAAAAGAAAGATGTGTATAAATATTATAAATAGTGTAAGTTATTTGAGTGTATGAAATCACAAGTATAATAGAATCATCATTGAATTCATTGAATGGTAGCTAGATGGCTATCTAGCAGTCAATTAGGGAAAGCTTGAGTCAGTAAATTAATCTTGAAATCTTTGGACAATCTCGCCTAACATTGAAATCCAATACTGCTTTAAAAAACATTTCTAAAATGTTATGTTTTCTAAGTTCTAACAATTTGTGCAATTGCTGTAAATAAAGTGTTGAATCGGTTGCGTATATTTAGTTGCTCTCTTACGGGAGATGTACACAACCCTCCCTCTAGCTTCTTTTGGAATAATCTTGAACGTACATAAAGCTTTTTTTCTCATGCGTGCTTACTCTGACGAAAAAAGAAGAAGAAGAAGAAGCACGGATCATATAGTTCCAAGTTCCAGAGTATTTGTCGTGGTCCTCATTTTGTCCTGCATATTATTTTTTCTGCAAATGCTTAAATCCTAAATGTATATCTTCTGCCAGCTTTGCTCAAAGTAAATGTATATCTTATGCATTGAAATTATATTTATGTACCTTCTTTATAACGTCGTATAACCAAGAGAGAGAAAATTATAAAATAAGATGGGAATTGTAATAAAGAGATACAAAGGAGAGAAAAAAAAGAATGTATCATAAAAGAATGTGTGAACATGATAATTTTCTTATTAATGCTTGATGTGAGGTGTATATATATAGTACATGACTTAATAGCACGACTTGTTTACTGCGATATACAACCACCATTGGCATTATACACCATTAGGGCGTACTTTTAAGATAAATCATTGCGCCTGATGTCGACATTTTCATACAAGCATGGAAAAACCAAAAAATTGAGATTGCGAATTGGAGTTTAGAATCACTATTTCCCAAAATATACATTGTTTTAATAAATAGTTATAGTTATAATCAATTAATAAATAAAATTAGTAAAACAATATAAGTATGAATGAAATGTAGCATGAAGCATACAACCTGATGTACGGTTATGTTATGATTTATTAATATGTTGTTGTGAGTACATTTTCAAATATGAACCAATCCATCTTGTCATAACTCATTTGCCTTACACATTCTGCTATGGAAAATTGGAAATTAAAAAATAACTCAGAAGCTTTAATTCCGATTTTATCACATATAGTTTATGTATTCACATGATTAGTAAATGCGGGTTCAGTTTTTCTTTTTCTTTCTCCCTGCAGCTTTGTCATTGGAAATCTCATCTGATTAAAAAGTGCAGAATCTTGAACAAGTGAAAACGTATTCAAGAAAAACCCAAAGTTCTTCTTTTTACCAAATTATGTACCAATCCATATACAGGGAAGTAGATAATGGTAAGAAAAGAGAAGTTTCCATGAAAATATTACTACTGATAATAATAATAATTATTATTATTTATGACAACAGGAACAGTTGGCATATACGATATAGTAATATTAATAGTAACATATTTATATATTAGAAACATACCAAACCCTGAACACCATTAATACAGATACAGATTATAGACACGCCAGGAACGACGGTTGCGGCGGCGAAAGCTCCTCCTCCGTCCAATCGGCGATGTCGCCGGAGGTAATCCACGAGGATCCTCCGGGGCAACTCCAGCAGCACTCGCCGTCCATCAGCTCCGGCAACTCAATCTCGCCCCAAAAATCGTCGCCGCCGCTGTCCCCGTCATCATCGGCAATGCTGTTTTTCTCGTCACTGCCAGCCGCTTTCATCATACGCGCCGCCTTGGCTGCGGCGGCCTGAATGTCCCTGGCCGTGCGGGACGGCGGAAGAGGCAGGGAGTCCACCTCGTCGGGAAAGTTCAGTTGCGCCTTCCGACCCTTGAGGCAGTACGCGGCGACGTCGTACGCTCGCGCCGCCATCTCTGGCACCGCAAAAGACCCCAACCATATGCGGTTCTTCTTGCGCGGTTCCCGAATTTCGGAGACCCATTTTCCCCAGCGGCGCTTGCGGACGCCGCGGTACACAGGATGGCGCGTGCCGGACCTCGCGGTGGTGGTGGCGGCGGTTGGGTCGTCGTCGGGGCAGATTGCGGGTTGATGGTCCATTCACAGTGTGTTAGAGTGGCATGTGTTTTGGTGTGTCGGAGATATATAAGGTTGATGGGACGATAAAGGGGTTGGAAGAGGAAATTACATAACTACCCTCGCAGATTCATAAAGGGTTTTGAGACTTTAAGGGACCAGATTACTCTTTCTACGTAAAGGCCCAGCATGCAATTAATTATGGATGCCATGTTTCATACATGACTACGCGCGGGGTCTTTCTTTTAAACTATTTTGAACCACTTTTCATTTTTATTTCTACTAGAATGCTAGGCTTTCAAAAAAAAAAAATAATAATAATATTGTTGATATTTGCTATTTAAAATCAATTAATTTTTTCATGTTTCTAGCAATTTCAAACGGTATGCATGCATTTTGATCTTTAAAGCGTCTTTTTTAGATGAGCTGGACAAAAACCCTTTTTCTTTATCCTTCGCGGTCTCTGTGTAATGTGACAAGTGTAGCTAAAAATATCTACGATCGTGGTCAAATTACGTTGATCTCTATTTTTTTTTTTTCTTCTTTCATTCATGACTAGTGGCTGAAGGTTTGACAAAGACACACTTAGAACATCGAAATTAACGCGACAAAATCCATCCATCAATTTAAACAACGCAGTTAAAGTTATAATAATACTACACAATCATCGACGTTTCAATATTACAATGTTTGGAACGGAAAATAGTTGAAGCAACTGATATGTTTAAAAAATGAAAACCACTTGACTTTACATTTTAACAAGCATCTTGCGAGCTATATTGACAGCGAGATGTGAAATTCAAATTAAGTAATTGAATCTAAAGCGTGGAAAGGACGTGGGAGGCACGGCATTGAGAAGAGCTTATAAAAGTGTGTGTGGACGGAGAAGATCATGTTTTGTGCGCAGTGACGAATGTGTCCCTGCCTTATTTGGTTGCTCACAGCTTCACATGGAGGAGTGTGGCACGAGAATTGGGTGACTGTTTCGGCTTTTGGTTTTGGTGGGTGGGAGGATGGTTTGATTGATAATGATATTTTTTTCTGTTGATTATGTGATTGATAATGATATGAGGTTATCAACATAAACAAGGCCAATGTGTCACTGTGGGAGAGACTGTTTCATGGCAATATTATTGATGCACACAAAGCCAATGTGTAACTGTTTTTGCCAAATCACATTTAATTGCCAATTTAGCTTTAGAGCTCAGTGCAAACAAAATGGACACAGATGTATGCTTCCCATGAACCCTTCTCACTTTTCTGTTTAGATTTTTTGTTTTTAAGTACGCAAATGAAACACAATTATGAAAAAACACAATTAGATTTTTTGATGTTATACATTTAACATTCATAATATAATCTCATTTAGGGGTGAATGTAACTCAATTTGACTCATTGACCTTTTTTACTGTGCAAATGAAAGTTATGATTACAAAAACATGGGACTAGCAATTGTGTTTGAGCACACCTTTGTAAATTAAAAAAGTTTTCTCTTCGGCTAGATGTACTTAATAGCAAAACCTTTTTATGCGCTTACACTCCCAATGTAGGCCTTGGTTATGGCCCACAAACCACAGTGGATCTTCATATATTGGGTATCATTGTTTGGGCCTTTTTCATAACTGACACTACAGGTACCCAATTTTGTTCAAAAATTCATATACACCATTACCTCGTCATTGAAAATAAATTACAATAAAATTCCCTCATTGAAATATATTATATATATATATATATATATATATATATATATATATACACACACA
>Ga0209489_101614_pt1 | contig 46388 bp, 15 predicted proteins | sample SiratrowhiteBW_FD_187527 | JGI IMG/M metagenome (GOLD analysis project Ga0209489, IMG submission 187527) | Root nodule microbial communities of legume samples collected from California, USA - Siratro white BW (SPAdes) (version 2) | ecosystem: Host-associated > Plants > Roots > Nodule | place... | reverse complement strand
AAGTGTATATATACATAAATATATATATATATATATATATATATATATTTTTTTTTTTCTTTTTGTTGGGGTCTTTTAATTTTACAAGACACTCATGTCATGCTTTTTGTACTAAGTAGACAAGTTACATCGTACATTTCTTACATTCTATGAGTTTGTAGCAGTGCAAAGTGTATGTGCTAGTTAGAAAACACATTCATCATGTTTATAAAATTTTGATCGAACAAAGAGACTTCGTTGTTTTCTTTCTTTGTCCATTTAATCAGTTATGACTTCGTCGGTTAGAGACGGTAAGATTGGTTTGATATAAACAAGGATAGAATCTGGTTTAATTTTGGAATGTTAGTTCACTTCATTTCTAATATAACTTAATGTGGGTAAGCTTTGAAAAATACTTAATGTTAATATTCATAAAATTCAATGGGTAGAGTTTCAAACTTAACCCTGGCAACACCAAATTTCAAATACAAACTTCAGATTTTATTATTATGAATTATATTACATATTATATGGATATGAATTTGTATATATATGTTTGCTAATTTTTCAAACTAGTGTAATTTTTTTTTGAAATTTTTAAAATGATGTACATTTTTTATTTTTTTCCAATCATTGTACATAGATGGTGTGACAACAATTTTAGTTGACAAAAAGAAATCCTACAATAAAGACACAATTTCAATTAATTAGTTATCTAAAATTGTTAGACTACTGCATGATTTTAGGGTGTTTAATTTTCTATATCATTCCTCTTTTGTTTAGGTTGTGCAAATAAAATAAATGCATAAGTCACGAACCCTGATACATAGTGATATTTTTATTTATTTTGATGAATATGTAATGATTGAAATTAATTGTTATAAGTAATTGAAATAAATGTTAAGTTAATTTGAATGGAAATGTATGCTAGTTAATTGAAAAAATGGTTTTTATATAATAAAAATTTAAATTATTTGAATTAAAAAAATTTAAATGGTTTGAAAAGAACAATAAAATTAAACTAAAATTTAGTAAAACTACTTCATTTCTTTTTTTATATATAAATTTAACCATTTGAACGAACAATAATGGTTACTAAATATATTTTATTATTAAATTTAATTTTTTTAATTCAAATAATTTAAAATTTTATTATATAAAAATCATCTTTTCATTTAATTACCTTACATAAATTTTCTATACAACAGATAACTTTTCTTCAAGTAGCCATTTTTTTATTAAAATTAACTTTACATTATTTTAATTACTTAATGTCAATTAATTTTAATTATTATATATTTATCAGAATAAACAAAACTACTTTCCCACTATGTATTAATTTTAATTTTATTCAACAAACCTAAACAAAAAAGAAAAAGAATAATAGAGAGAATTAATCACCCTAAAATCAAGTAGTATAACTATTTTAATTAATTAATTAATTAAAAATCGTGCCTTGATTGCACAATTCATTCTGTAAACTAAAATTCATTATGTCAAATAAAATAGTGTTATTTTTTCAAGATTTGGCATAACAATAGATTAAATAGATCCTGAAATAATAACACAATTTATTTACAATGATATGGTGTAATATTTATCTTGTTTATGAAAAATAAAAATTTGCTTATGTCTATGTTTTCTTTTATTAAAAAAAATATTATTTTTTATCAAAACATTGTGAAATGGTATAATGACATATAAGAATATCAAAATATCATGATTATTCTGAATATTAAAAGAACCTTCTCCGACCAACAACACTGAAAATTCCTTTTCACGTAGTACAAAAAGAATTCATATATATAATATTTTTGGGAAGGAGGCATGATATCACCATGAAATAGTTTAAAACATATATTTGATATAAGATAAGTGAACTTTGCTAGAATTTAACAGTAGTAGAAGACAATGAAAAACGAAGTAATAATGAAAAATAATCAAAAACAAAAAAGTTGTTAAACAAAATGAGACTGATGCACCTTCAAAGAGGGAATGAAATTCAGGTGTTTTGTTTCCACACGAAGCTAGAAAGAGATTCAAGAAAGATATATAAAGCAAGTGAAGAAATGAAAACAAGACAAAACATGAAATAGGTTACAATATTATCAGAATTGTTATATGACAATGCAGACACTGTCATACCCAGGTTGGAGGACCCGGTGGATACCACCCCCATGGTGGTAGCTTTTCCTCTTCCTTTTTTTGGTCTTTCACTGCTTCCACAGTCTCGATGATGGCATGCTTGAATTTCTTCCTCAATGCCCTGACCAAGGAAACTGAATCCACCTGTTCTCCAATCACAACCAATTTGTCTTTATCATTTCCTTCTAACGCCACTGAACTCACACCTGCATGTGCATCCATGCATTCTTAGAAAATATATAACAGAAACCATGTTTCTCCATAAACAATAACCCTACTTCTTTTAATACAAGAAAACAAATGTACCGTTTGCATCTGCAGCAATTTTGAAGGCCCTGCTTCTGCATTTGTCGCAGTCCATTGTCACCCTTATAACTATTTTTTGCTACTCCAATGACAATTAATCAAAGTCATACTATGTTTTAGAAACATACGTAAAAGTAATAATTATATTAATAAGCCATACATTATTCAAGCAAGATCTTACCTTCATGCCTGAAATGATTCAAATTCAAGGGTTTGAGGAAAGAAAACCTATTCTAATAACTCCGTTCTTGTGCTTTATTTGTTGTTTAGAGGTTATTGTTCGTGGTATATTGAATTTATATACAAGTTGGGTTTCCCTGTTATATTTTGTCTCTCATTAGGAGGTTGCATAATATTATTCTAAATAAATTATGTCATTATGATTCCATTTAATTTAAAATTATCTGAAATTGTAAAAAGAAACCACTATTTTAATTAAATGAATTAAATCATGTAATAAAAATACGTTTTAATTAACTAATTAATTGATTTTAAATTATAAGACTTTTAAGACAAATTAAGCATTTTGAAAATTTTGATGAATATTTAATGATTAAAATCCTTTTAAGAAAGTAAACGGTTTAATTTTTAAAATTTATTTAGAATTTTTTCTTTCTTAAAATTAGTTTTTTTATATAAAAAACAATCATTGTGGTAATTTTATAAAATTTTTCAAATTACTTGCGCTTTCTTTTTCTTTTATAAAAATTTTCAAACTTATTTAGATTTTTTTTTCTTAATTACTTCCGTTCTTTTTTTTCTTTTATAAAAAAATAATTATTGATGTAATTTTATAAAAATTTTCAAACTACTTCGAACTTTTTTTTTTCTTTCATAAAAATTCTCAAACTTATTTAGATGTTTTTTTCCTTTACTAATTCTTCCATTTAAATTAGGTTCACATTTATTTCAATTATTAAATGACAATTAATTTTAATTTCAATCATTATATATTTAACAAAATTCCCAAAACAATTTTATCACTATTAATTTTTGTGTGTACAACCCAATACAACCTGCAAAAAGAAGAGACACGATTTTACATAATCTTAAATTAAATTATATAATAATAATACAATTTATTCACAATGATATGATGTAATCTTATAAAATTTACCCACGCCTAAAAAAAATATCATTTTTGCCTTTATATGTTAATATTTGGAAGTTTGAAATATTAAAATAATATTACTTTAATAATTTTACAAAAATTAATTACTTATTCTTGGAGATTGAAAAATCTTTTCACTTAGTAAATAATTTCATTTATTACGTTATTGTAACTTTTCAAATTCTACCTATACTTCTCTCATAAATGCTTATAATATTTTATTATTTATCTATTTATTTATATTTAAGTTTTTATTTATTTATTCATTATTTTTTTAACTATTCATTTTAATATTTTTTTGTATTTGCATGTTTTAAAATATATTATATATCATATATTATAACATATATAATATTACATTATATATTAATTCAATTAGGTATTTACACGTACATTAGACTTTTCCAAGTTTAAAATTTGAAAATTGTATTATTTTTTAGTTTTACAAAAATTAATTCTTTAATCTCGAACATTGGAAAGCATGATGAAAGTTTACATAATTATTTTTTGATTTTCGAAAGGCTTAAAAAGTTTTCAATCTCATCTAAACTTCTTTTTATATACTTAATTTTATTTTTTTATTTGTTCATTTATAAATTTTAATTTTAATATCTGTCTTTTTTATACTTTAAACCGTTACCAATACTATTTTCCTATATTCATAATTTACATTATTTTATTAATTTATTTTTCTTCCCAGTTAAATTAATATAATAAATATATGATATTTTAAAATAATACCCGGATCAAGTACTAGTTTCAAATACAGACTTCAGATTCTAATCAAACGAGACATTTTCAAAATAACAGGAGTGAGTGAAGTTTACACATAACTTTTAAACGTCTTTTAAGTAAATAAAAAATTAAAAAATGAAATAAACATTAACAATTTAGAAGGTATGTCACAGTTACCTACATTTAATAGAGATGGAGATAATGGGCTTATCACTCAAACAAGCGGGAATTTCTTCTTACACCCCTCATGGTTTCTCCATTCATGAAGTGTAAAAGTCAAAAATATTCCTAGTGTTTATCATCTTCTTATTGTCACTATCGATCTTCCTTGTCTAATTTTTCTGCCACCCCTCCGGTTGTGCTTTCTTCTTGCATTGCGTTATATATCTTTCACACTTTATTCACTTAAAAAAAAAACAATATTCACATTACATTATAATGAAATTTTTTTATCATCAACAGTAACTTTCAGATTCTGTGACTTTCAGGTTTCATAATCTAAAACTTTTTTATAAAAAAAATAATTTTTAAATTATGTAATATGTAAGATACTTTCAAATTACACAGTACGGAAATTTTTTATTGAGAAAATAATTTTTAAATTATACAATACAAATTCTTTTTTTCTATAAAAAATGACTTACAAATTTTGTAACACGAGAAATTTTTTTTATATAAAAAATACTTTTAATTTATGTAATTCAAAAATTAAAGTTATCTTTTAAATTACACAAATTAAAAACTTTTATTCATAAAAAAATATTCATAAATTATCTAATCTAAAAGACCCTTTTGACATTACATAATTAAAAAAATATATTATAAAATCTAGAAAAAAAACTTCAAACAAGAAAAGTAAAATGAGGATTTTTCATATTTATAGATGTGAAAAACGAAAGCTAGGGGGTGCAGCAAGAAATACCCGTCTCAAAATAAACGGGCCATGCGATAATCACATACCCAACCAGTTCTGTATAGTGAAAAAGATGCAAAGCCATATCAAAATCCAATCTAAGTTATATGCTTTTTAAAGAGGTAAATTATATTATTAATTAATCAAAGTTGAAATTCAAGTATCTCACATTTTAGAAAATAAAGTAACTGGATATCTAATTCAGAATATTAAAGCAAAATAAAATTGTGTCAATAGGCTTTTAAGTATTAAAAAACTTTTTAAATCTGTTTTTGAACGTTATATCAATTTAAGGAGTAAATTAGTAAATACATTGAGACTTACTTATATAAATTTATTCTTTTAGAAACTATTTAGGAGAGAAGTAATATCTCTGCACCTTTCTTTTATAGTGAATAAAAATAGGTCCAACACTATCTCCATATCACCGACCACTTCTCACACGTGGCAATGTGTTTTCTGACGTGACAACTCACTTACTTTTTCTCTTTAAATAAAAAGCTGCTGTACATATTAGGCGTTAAAAACATGTGAATATTAAAAAAAGAATAAATGGATCAGTTTGAATTGATTTGTTTTTCTTATCATGGTATATGTGTTTTTTTTTTTTTTCTTTTAAATATTTTTTTTTTTTTTTTTTTATGTTTAAGTTTCTTATTTATGTTATTAATGACTTTGAATCAACTACTTTTATACTATCTAATAGAATTGTAACATAATTTTTGATGAAAATTATAAGAGATTTATTAAATTCAACTAAATTAAGAAATATATTATAATTTTTTTATTGATATAGATTTCATTGTGTTTTATATCGCGTTCTATGAATTTGTGTATTCTTTAAACTCTTTCCTGAATATTTTTGACACAACGCTTTTTAGTGTTTGTTAATATTTTATAAAGTGATTAAATTATAATATAAAATAAATATTACAGTAACCTCTAAAATCTTGGAGCTTGATAGTTTAACTGAGTAGCTTAAGTTCTCTCACTAATATTTTGTATTGGTTTAGGGCATAGAACTAGTTGTGAGAAGATAAAAAATAACTTTGAAATTAATAAAAATCATCACATTTTTTTTTCATCGATTCCATTTATCTTTTATGTTTCTTTTTAATTATTCTTCTCAGGTTAAATATTTAATCATTACTTTACTTTTTACATTTTTTATTTTTATTTTCATTTATCTTATTTATTGGATTGATGATGATAAATTAACTCTGAACTTAATAGATATGTTAACATGTTGAATGAGGTTAAGTCTGAAAAAATCCTCAATTTAATAAAAAAAAAATTGGGTTTAGTTGGATTGAAATTTTGCATATTTTTTATTGCATCATATTTAATTCAATTTATCTTTAATATGGTTGAATTAAATTAGGTTAATTGGTCATAATTTTTTAAAACTTTTTATACTAAAATATTTAATTTATAAAATAAATTAAATTATTTAATATTTTAAAAATATAGATTTAGTTAATAGAACAATCAAATAAATTGAATAATAATTAATTAATTATTATTATTTAATAATTTAAATCAAATTGAATTATGCTTACCAAATTTATCACTCGATTGGTAATCTGACTAAATTGAGTTGAGTTTAACAAAGAAAAATTAATACTAATAATTTGATCTCACCAACACCTTAAAAAGTATATTAGAAATGATTTTGTTTTAATATGAAAGAGTTTGGTTGAACTGAATTCCAACATGTTATTTCCTTTCTCAATCTTTGTTTTGTTGTCCATGAATTCGATAAAATCGCTTTACGACTTTTATATATCTTTTTTTGTTAATTTTTATTTATTTAATTTCTTTCTCTTTACATTCTTGCATTCAGTTGAGATCATGGTTCTCTAGTCATTCTTAGTTATCTTTGTAGTAAGTATTGAGTAAGTATATTTTCTTCTCAAATATCATTGTGCAAAAGGAATTTTACACGTTAACGAATGAGAAGTTTATCTGTATTAAATGACATTATAAACACAAATTTAGCTATAATTTTTTTGTGTTGCTTTCCAGTCAGAATTAAAATTTTATCAAAGTAATTTATGTTAACATTTAATATAAACTGTTTATAAAATGACATTTTCTTTTGAAATTTATCAAAATATTTGAGAATGATCCAGTAATAAATAACATAATAGACTAACAATTTTTATTAAAACAAATTTAAGTTAGAATAAACTTTAATACGGTAATAGAAAATACATTTAAGTCTGATTTATTTTTATAAAATCGGTTTATAAAATAAGATTTATTTTATTTATATATTATAAATTAGTTTAATTTCGAATTTCTAAATTATTTAACCCGCTTTCCATTAAATAAATAATTTTTGTCTCTGAGGTTACCTCTAAATCAGATATTTACACAATCAATAAATAAGCGTAACTAATTTAAAAGATTAAAACTATCACTTTGCTTTGAAACAAGTTTCTTCATATAATTGATTGGCGAATCAAAATAGAGAGAAAAAGAAAAATGGTTAACCACATGCACACTTGATCTTATAACTCAAAACCAATTTTAATAGGTTTTTATGAAGAATTTTGCATAATGGGCACACTTGTCATGTACAGTGCATAAACATTTTGCACTGTTTAGCAGACATGAGATCCGAAACTTTGAAAAAGAAGATGAAACAGATCCTTAGTCCTTCCCTTATAAAAAATGAAAATGAGATTTGGTTGAAGTTTCCCCTTGAGTGCAACGTAATCTGCACAAAGATTCAGCAGGCCACCACAGAGTATGCAAATTTACATTACCTGGTATCTGCCATGCATATGACAGCCCCATTCATAATATATAGAACCACTCAAAGAAAGTGTCGGTAAGGAATCTCTTGTCTTTCTCCTGGCCCCCATTCTATATCCTCTACCTGTCATACATGCATCTCAGCCTTACATTTTGTTGCCCCAACCAATCTACACAACATTGCAACATCACAACATCTTAAATTTTAAATTATAATCCACACATAATCAACCTATTCTCACCATTTCTGTTTTAAATTCAACTTATTATATAACTGTTTCGTCTTTAATACAGAAATACCAAGTCGATTATAGATATCATCTTTTAATAATTTATACGTAGCTGTAAAACTTTATTTTATAAGTCTATTTTTTAAAATTGAATTAGACTTAAATAGATATTAGAATTTATTAATTTATAAGTAGCTGTAAACTTTATTTTATAAATCTATTTTTTAAGATTGAATTAGACTTAAATAGGTATTAGAATTTATTCTAAGAAGGTGATTGAGTCTTTCAGATCACTTGTTATTAAACTCTTATCAAACTACTCTTACATATATAATCTTACATACAAATTAGACAATTTCCTTACATGTGAATAATCAGTGATAAAACCTTTTTGTAAATCTTATTATTTTTTTAAATAAATTACAATCGTTTTAATACTTTTACGACAAATAATTAGTGATAAAACCTTTTTGTAAAATTTATTATTTTTTTAAATAAAGTCACAATCGTTTTAATACTTTTACGACAACAATAATTAAAATAAACTTGAACCATTGTACCAGTCAGTTTTATAAAATCAACTTATGTATATTTTAATTTAATCATATTATTATTTGGCATCTTTCATCACTCTTTTATTTCATATTTTATGTATGGCTATTGTTTGTATCGGTCGTGAAAGTTTGTTCAGTCCAGGAATGTCATCTTCCCTATTTTGGTCTTTCTCGGAATCATGTCTTTTTTTTGCCTTTCTTTTCTTCACACGTGTAGTTTCTTTTATTCATATCTAGAATATGTCTGTGTGTACATGTCATTATTCATTGTTTTCCGTATAAGATAAGATGCTGTGCAATAATACAAAGGTTCTGGTTATGATGAAATGCATATAGTATTCCCATATTTGCATCTTGTGCTGAACCATCCGACATTAAACCATATTTAACTTGCCTTTTCATCCCACATAAAACACACTCACATATTTGTTTATGTATATAACTCTTGTCTTGTAACTCCTCTAACAAAAGTTTGAAGCAAAAATTATTTATTACTCAGTTCTTATCGGCTGACACGTAACAACTCTGTGATTCATAATTTTTAAATTCATGGTTAACATACTTAAAAGGAAGGTATTTGCTTTCGGTCCATGATTATGCATGTTTAGTTAGGTTAGAAAAGTGGTAATAGATCGTGACCTAAATATAAACAAATAACTTGATTTAAGTAGTTAGCAACACTATGTTAAGGATTGGAACAAAAACAGAAGAAAGACTATTTCTTATGTTGACTTTCAATGTCCATGCCTACACATATTTTTATACTAAATTTTTATATAAAATTAACCAAATAGAGTGAAATTAAAATAACTAAATATATATCAGACAATATTATTCATTTATAGTCAGCCTTCTGTAATGCTTTGTAGTTGTAAAATTTTTAGAAATATAATTGTTTCTATTTGTACGTGGTTTCTCTTAAGAAAATATATTTAATTTGTTATTATCTTATTTATGTGGTATTGGATTTTTGTCTAGTTATAAGGATAGTTTTACTTCAAGTAATACGTAGTTCCCAAAATTGTAAGATGAAGTGCAGTACTTTCCCTGCTTTTATATTTAACGTTTTTACTAACTATTATATGAAAGTCTATTTAACATATACGTTTTTATCAACATATCAATCTCTTCATCACATCAAAGAAAGTACTGATACATTTGTAAATTGAATGATTCAATTTTAAACTTTTCGTTTAACTTTGCTCAATTTCTGATTAGAATATAAGAAATGATTTTATACCTTTATTTTGGTCAATATGTTAACATACACTTTTATCAAATATTTTTCTTTAAAATACTTGATATTTTTTTAATTGATATCTTTATATCATGTTTTTTTTATATCTTTTTATCAGTTTTTCGAGTCAAAAATAACATAAATAACTATTTTCATCTATTAAATCTTTACTTTTTTCATAATATTTAATAAAATTTACTTATATGTATATTTATTGAGACGTGAAAAAAAATGAATAACTTTAATCGTTCTGTGAAATTTTCATTTTGTGCTTTCACTTTTGAGATATGTAGTTTTTTTTATTTTGACAATGACTTGGAAAATTTCTTACGGGAAGCTTAATCAAGATAATTTCAGAATTTTGAATTTGTTAAAATGTGACAAAAAGAACATGTTTGGAATTTTGTTGTCTCAGATTGTGAATATCACCATGCCTTTTGTTGTTTTTTGACGAGGTTGTTGAGTACAAGTCTATTACTATTAGAGTGACTTTCTTTTAAAAAAACATAAATTTTCATATGTTGATTTTATTTTTTTATGTAAGTTACATCCACTTTATAAAATAGAAATATATTATATTTGTGAAATAAGAAGTTCACGTTTATATTATATTTTTGTAACATTTTTTTCTATCGTTGTTGTTTTTCAAATAATTAATAATATTGATCTGAAGCTTGAATGACGTGGTACAAAATAATTTGACTGAAAAAATGATTGAAAAGCATTGAGATGAAAAAACTTATAAAGGTGTTTGTAATACATTGGTTCAGTTTCTTACAAAGATATAAGTTAATTTCAATGTATATATGCTAATTTTCCATTTTTTTTATCAGCAAAAGAATGCATAGAATAAAAAGCACAAAGGGGTGCTAATTTTCCACTTTTGATTTTGATTCTTTGATAGATAAGTTTCTTCTAACATTTAAGCAGGAAAATTTGTTTAATATATATGCAATTACTCGAATAGTTTACTTGTCATACCTCTGCTGTGTCGAAAAGGAATAGATGAACTGATATGATTGTGGAATTGAATCATAAGCACGAAGTCTTAAATATCAGTTTACACAAAAAAAAAGTTCAATATCGAAAAAAAAAAAAACAATTATCGTCGGTTACATACAGTTTTTGTTATAATAATATCAATGAAAGGAACAACTTCAAGAAACAAATGTACAGCACAAGTGCTGAATATCATGCAGACATTACAAGATGATAGCAACTTCGTACCATTTAAACGGCAACGATAATGACATTAACATTTTATATAACAAATAAAATTCACACGATATATAGTATAGTAACAGCGATAATACTCTAATTAGTAACACTGTTATATTACTATAATTTGTGAGATTTTTTTTTTCTGTGAATTTCCTATAAGAATTCGTTAAAAGTGATAAAAAAAAGTATTTTAAAAGTTATGTATGTAAACCCAATTGAATTGTTAGTTTGTTTCCGTGATGCAACTGAGAAAGGTATGAGCAATAGAGAGAGTCAAAGATTTGGATATTTTGAAGGGACATGAAAAAGCATGGCCCCATGGAATGTGTAATACAAGCGTGTGGGCAAGGCCAATTTTTCCACAGTGAGACACTTTATTGAGGCATTGAGGCTAACATACAAATACATACACAAAAATATTTTTAGTCTAACAAACCACAATGATTAAAGGGTTAAGCTCATCATCAAGGACCCTAAAACAAACCAATTTTGTCCGGTGAGAAAGAAGCGTGATACTAATTAATTGGATTATGGATGGTAGTGGCCCCGACAAGACTTGGTGGCGACAATGTTGGCTTCTAATTAAGTTTGTTTGACATGCAAATGCAAATTCTATTCTCACCTAACGCTTCCTTTGACGGTGTCCCCACCCACCCCACATACATGCCCCAAATCCCACCCTACAAAAACATTTTCATTTTTTCTTCATTTTATTTATTTCTCAGACCATTGCACTTGGGCGTCGGTGACTGTACGAGGAGATCGTTAGGAAAGTAAACGATTTTTATTTTATCCAACATATGTGTGGCATGGATGGTGGACCCGTTGGGAGTGTAATTAAACATGGATAATTAAGTTAAGTGAAAAGCAAGGCAACGTCGTACCACACACAGTGCATAAAAATATACCTGTTATGATTTTTTGACCCGCTATCTAAGGAACGAGCAAAAGCGAAACATTTCACTCTCGACGAGTTTCTTGTTTCTCTTTTAGGTTTTTAGTGAGATTTCGGATCATGATTTTGCTGTCACATTGGAGGACCCAAAGTGAGTTAGATCAATCACTCCGGAATCCTTGTTAATTCCGGCAGTAATTGTGTGACGACAACATGAAAACGATGGATTGTGAAATGTGATTCAACTTAATTTCTGATCATAATCATTTAACACGGTTAAGGGAATAGATCCAGGTTTGACCTCAACCAACAAACTGGGCTCCCACTACAGCATATACATTTTATTAGATCCTTTAATTTTAAACTATGCTTAAAACTTCAGGATAAAGTATTTAGTTAATTTGTTGGATTGGAACTCCAACACTCTATTCATATATTGGTTCCATCTTATGAGTTGTTGTTGCTATGACAGAGCATGAGTCAACTCTTACTTTTTGGCTCTTCAGATTGAAAAGTCAGCCTACAATTTTTATTTTTTTTTTGCCTTTAGTTGCATATAGAATAAATAAATAAATAAATAAATCATTCATTCTAATAATAATTTGAGCAGACCCACTTAAAGGAGATGGACAAGGAACAAAAGTATAGTGAGTAAGTAGTAACCCTGTATTGTGACTTAGGGTAATGAACAAAATTATATTCGTTCTCATAACATAATATTGAAATAATTTGAACATGGTTGTAAGTCCCATTTGGTCTAATATTCATGGCTTCATACAAATACACTATACTGCCAAAATGTAGTTAATGCAGAAATTCATCATGTTCCGCCGACAGACTGAAAACAGTTACCTTTTCATTCCTTTGATTAGGCCTTAGTAATTTATGACCATGGCTGCCTCATACAGCTCTTAAATTGTGACCTTCGTCCTTCAGTTGACCCCATGTGTAAGTATTTGACTACTTGTCATTCTCACTAACAAGTACGCATCTATATATAATTTTCATCCCAAAAAGTATACGAGTCCATCAAGTATCAATTCCATCACCAACCAAATCGTAAATGATAATCTGCCAACAATATCATGTGTGATTTCTATCTCTTTCGGCCTCATCACTCTCATTTTCCTTTTTTCTTTTCCAATTCTCCATCTTCTAAACTATTTTCAGATTGTGCAACAAAGATGGTATACTATGGTAGAGAGATAACTCTACTCCATAAAATAAGACTTTTACAAACATACAGATTAAAAGAATTAACTTTTCGGTAGCTTGATACATTACTCTTTAACTACGATCAACAAAATCTATACATGATTTGGTTAAAAAACCTTGGGAAAGAAGAAACAAAAGGACTAAAAAAAAGAAAATTCATATCAAAATCTGTGAAAATAATTTCATGACTAACTTGTAAAGAAAAACATGAAAAAAATTACATAAAATACCAATTTCTCCCTTACAATAAATAATCTCAACAAGAAAAAAAAAGTAAATTTCATAAAATTTCATTTGTTTCTATTATTTTATTTTAAATCGAGCACTTTTAGATATTTAGTTTCACTTACTTCAACTCAATATCAAACATTTTTTTTTTTTCATTTTTACTCTTCCTTTTTCATTTTTTCATTTCTCTACACACGTCTTCTTCTATCACAAACAAATTTCTAGTCAACAAGTTGAGATGATGCGTGTGATCTTTCTACAACTTTATGGTTTTGGCATAGCATGAGTCTGTTCACCACAGCTAAGCAGTTGCAGTTGGTACACTGGTACACGTTCATGGACGTATATGGTACGGTTTGATAGTAGTACTGTCACTGAAACTGTATTTTAGAGAAGGGCCCTGGGTCAACCATTAATATACATGGTTTCATAAATATCTTCAAGAGAATGAATAGAAGAAAGAGGAAGAGAGGGGAAGGCAATCACGTCTTTATGATTGGGCGGTGTGAATTTTCAATTCTTTATACAATATCCAAAAGGGTACATAGGTAAATCCACAGTGAGACCTGCAGGTATGGCTTAATCTGTATCAGGGTAAACTTGTCATGTTCTTTCTGTTCTTGTGTTAGCCTTGGCCTTAAAACAAGAACATCATAAAATAGAGTAAGAATCCTAGAACTAGGTGTGACATGATGTTTGATGTAGTGAAGAGATAAATATTAAAATGTTTAGAAACGATTGATTTTGTCGGTACGAGTAGAATGCATGGAAGAAGAGAAGAGAAAAGGGTAAGATGTGTGAGTGAGACCACATCTTTGTGAGAGGGCCTACACAGATTTTGCCTCTGACCTTCACCAGCGACGTAACACTCCTTGCCCGATACCGAATCTGATCCCCAACATTACTGTCCAAAATATCAACCTTCTCCATTCTCATCATTGTTACATTATTTCTACCACCCAGAACATCCATAACAAACCCAGAGTAAGCTAATGTTGTTGGGTTCCATTCTTTTACTGTCAGTGTAACATTTCACGTTGGAAATTCAAAGTACAATTCTTGATCAGAGGGGTCATAAATAACGAGTAAGAGGTTTTAATGTTACAAAAATCAATTTATTTCTAGTACCAGTATACATGGCGCACCATTGTAATTCATTAATTCCTATTGCAACTTGTGAGTGCACGTTCTCCCATTAATGCTTGTCTTCTCTTACTTTTTTTTTTTTTTTTTTTTTCATATGCATCACAGCTTATTTTATCCAAATTTGGAGAGAAAGGGTTTTGCATGATTCCACATTTACATAATTTCTATAGATTTTAATTGTTATATTATTAATTAGTTTATTATTATAATAAGGAATGTCCACACTGGTTGTTTTTTAGATATTTTATATTGGTGGTTATATGATCGATGTAAATGTTGGTATAATAAATGTGTTATGAAAGATAGGAGTAGAGAAGGGGAAGAATTAGAGCAGTGTTTAAATAAAGGTATTTTGTACATTGGTTAAAGGTTAACTGTTGTCAAAATACTTCATATTCTATTTTGAATTTAATATAGAAATTAGATATTACAATTTAACATCAATTCTCTCTAAAATCAATGAATCAATTTTCTCTGAAACTAATGCATGTCTGCTTTTTTATCTATGCAAAAGTAAATCGATGTAGAAATTTACATATTACAGCATTTACAAAAATTTTCATCGCACTAATTTTTATATCGGTTATTTGATAATTAATATTATATAAATAAGGAGTTATAAAGAAATCATTAAATTTCTTTATAATAGACTATATGAAAAAACCTATACCATATATAAATAAATTGTTATAAATATTGAAATTAACATAGTTTATAAAAGAAATTACTATAAACTATCCCGCGTGTGATCAATTCACATGAAATCTTTTGTTACAGTTTAATTAGTGCTCTTGAATAACATAATAAAAGTGTTGCTTTTAATGAGAGTTCTTTTGCCACTTCTTGAAACCAATTCCTCTTCTATTAATGATATTTTTTTTGTTATTCAAAAAAACAAAAGTTTTATTATTTATAGTAATCCTATACAATATAATTAAATTTATTTATCATAAATAATACATATAAGATTAGTTTAGATCCAGTAAATATTTTTTTAAAATAATATTTGATTCTATAAATTAAAATGAACTTACAGATAAGTTATAAATAAAAAGAACTATATAATTTTTCTGTATAAATCAATTCATACATAAGTTCATTGTATTATAAATAAACTAAACTATTTTTTTATTAGAATAAACTTACGCAAAACTCGTCCAAATAAATCATAAATAAAGCTACACGCTAAAATAAGCTCAGTAGTAGCTAGTGAATAATTTAAATAGTTTGCATAAAGTTTGTAAAGGGCTTCACTACTATTGTTAAGTAAAATAGTTACAAATCGCATGAATAGATCACCAAATTAGTCCAGAAGTCCATATTAAATATTAGGCTATAAGTACAAACTTAATATGCATACTCCAAATCTGCCCAAAAAAATATAAATTTGATATTTTTTATATATATTTTTTTAAATGGGTTATGCAAAAAAGCAAGTTAAATTTAACTTCGTTCAACAACTAATATATCAAATTGAACAAACAAAAATGTGATCACACACAAAATTTAAACTAATTGAACTTAATTTGCATTTAAAACCTTAATTTTGCAGTTTTACTCACAGACAAAAACTTTAGAAAGAAATAAAATTGAAAACATAAGCTTTTTTTTTATCAAAACTGTTTTATTGATTTAAATATTTGGGAAATATGAAGCGTAAAAAAAGTCAGGTTCTTTGTTTTTACTTCCTCTCCAATATTAGGAAGTCAAAATACCCATTAGTCAGGTTCTTTCTGATTTTGGCTGTGGCGTTCACCCGAGAAAGCTCAGTGCTGTATCAAAAAGGCAAGGAATGAAAGGTGTGTTCCCTTGTTTAATTTTTTTTGCTAACACTTTGTGTGGCTACAAGTTAATTCAAGTTAGGGTTGCCATTGTGTTTTAATTTGTGTCTCATCATATTTTCACTCATATGTGTGAATCAGATAATTTCAAATATATAATTTTTAATGAAAATCAAAATTAATTTTGCAATTACACACCAAAGAACACATTCTTGATGATGAGTATCTTGGCTTGGGCATTTCTCTCATTATTTCGTAACCAACAATTGGTTTTTGCACACGTGTGACGTCCCTCTTTGGTGGCGACGGACCTAATGCATTTAAATTCCGACATCAAAAGCATTGTTCATAAAATTTTGGGCCAATGTTTATCTTTATATAATGGCGACGAAATTCGAATTTAATGAAATTCGAAGTAAAAAAAACTGATATCTAAATTCCTCGTCATTACCAAAAAACTAGGGAGTTTTGTATTCTACTTAAAACCTGGTAAGAGTGTTGAAGAATGATTTTTTGTTTTTTTGAAGAATGAAAGACAAAAGAACCGACCTTCCTTTCCTGAGTGTGTGAGTGACAATGATAAGAAGAGGAAGAGACTTGAAACAGTCCAAAAAAGGAAAAGGATGAGCCATGAGGCTATGGAATAGTGATGGTACAACCTTGGTGCCTAGACTAGACTGTCCAAACTATGTCTATTTGCACACGTGTTAGCACCACCTTCCCATACATCACTCTTTATCACTCAATTTAATGGTTTTTCATTTTTTTTTCACTTAAATTTACTATAAACTCTAACAAATTCTAACTTGTTATCATAAAATTGGAATGGTCTTATTTTTCCATAAATAACTTCTCAGGGGAGAAAATATAAAAAAAAAAATGCATTGACCTTTTCCGTAAATGAAAGGTTAAAACATATGGTTCATTCTCTGTTTCTTCATTAAAATCAGTTTTGATATTTTAATCTTTAAAGTATTCAAAAGCATACCAAAATTAAAAACATCAATGCTGAATCAAATTTAAAAGTTAAAATAACTAAAGTGAAAAATTTTAAAAATTAAAGGAAAAAACTAGTTTTAGCAAAAACACAAAAGACTAAAAACATATTTAATCCAAACTAATTAAAATCCCATGTGAACTAGAAATATAATTAAATTATAATAAGGTGAGATGTATATCTTATTTTAGAAGTTAATTTGAGATATTAAATTTATATTTGAAGTTTACATATTTATATATTTTATTTTTACTTTCACATAATGAAATATATTAAAGATTGTAAATCCTTGAAAAATATAATCAAATTATAATATATAAACTTTATTATAATAAACCGTAATAAGTTTTAATATATAAATCTTATTAGAATAAACACATATAAGTTTTAATATTATATTATAAAGTAAATTTTAAGTTTATTTTAAATTACAAAATTGATTAATAAGATAAAGTATGTGTTCGCTATTTATATATAAATATTCAATGTGTTATCTCTGGCCAATATTTTAATTATTCAAAAATAAATATTTATTATAAATGCGAGAGTATTGTTGAAAATAACTACCCTTTTAAGATATAAACTTAAATATTTTTTAGATATTTAGGTGGTGTTAGATCATGAAGGAAATTATGGTGGATTATCATCTTAAGTGATATATTATGTATGATAATTAATATTTCTTGAATTAATGTAAAACTTAAAATTTATGGTGTATCTTTATATAATAGTATTTTATAGTCTTTTATGTCCACTACATTTTGTTTTTGATAGGTATGTGTTGCTTTTAAATATGATTTTTAATAATAATATTTTTTGTCTAAAAGCAATCATTTGTATTGAATTTGACAAATGGATTATAGTTACGCACAACAGTATTTATCACTCTGCCAATTATCACTTTGAGAATAATAATATGTCAGATTTAGTAGAGCTACTAAAAGGCTATTAAAAGAATATTTAACTTATACTTGAAAGTATTGAATGTAAGGATAAAATTAGAGAGAATTTATGATTTAATTTTGAGTTTATTAAGATATGACTTGTATGATATTAAAAGGATAAAATTAGAAAGAAGTTATGAATGATAATGTGATATTATCTCCTGTAATCAAATACATAGATTAGAGTCCCACTGAGTCTTATAGCAATATTAGACATAGAGTTAACAGTTTTTTATGTGAAAATTGTTTTCTTCTATTGCTACATTTGTGTCTCATCCAAGAGTTTAGAAAAGAGAACTTAGTTTTCAAAATTTAGATACCTTTATATGAGTTAGGGATAACATATAAATTCATATTCACATATTTTTTTATCAACTATATTTACTTGTATAATTCATACTTATATCGACGTTGAGAAAAAAATATAAATATTAACTAGACGTGAATACGAGTAAAACTTGAATTTTAAATCAAATACATGGACAAATTGAATATATTTGATATTTTATTTTAAAATTTCTGTATTATAATTTTTTTCGTAGTTATTGAACATTATGTGTCATTTTAACATTGAATTTATAATATTATGTTTATTTTATATCCTACATTGAATATTTTTTTATTTTGTTTCTGAAAAGCAACATAAAATATAATGTTATTCCGTTGATTTTTTTTTAAGTAATAGATTAATTAAAAGAAAAAGTTATGAAATAAATTGCTAAAACGTCTTTATTGAAAACACGTTCCTAAGTACTCTTGTTAAAACAAAAGCTAAGTAAGTATCTTATCGTTGAACATGATTATACCACCTTATATAGAAAAAAAAACACCTGCTTATTGTAAGTGATCTTTATGTTGATGGTGTATAAAACACCTGCTTTTACAATTATTTATATCAGATATTTATTGAGAGGAATTGGATGAGATTTAACGAATAATAAACACCTGAGAAATAACATTATCTATAACAATATTTGAAGATAATCTCTTGCCACTCTTCAAAAAATTGAAAAGAAAAACTTAGTGTGCCAAAACACTTTTACTTAAATAATGATAAATCGAATATTATATTTGTGAAAGAGTAGAATAAGAAGAAGAGAGTTCCGTTTCATAACAGCACTATGACATTCCCCCCACTAAGTTTTAAAATTTACAATCTGAAATGAAAGCAACCGGAATAAAGCAACAGCACGGAAGAAAAGGGTGGAACACAAAAAGAAGAAAGAAGAAGACTAACCAAACTGTACCCACCAACAACATTTTAAATTCATACCATAAAGTTCTTCCATTGCATCTTTGTTTGTGGTCTCCTAATTTTACTTTCCTTTCAACGCATCACTTTTGTCTTCATTTTCGCAAGTACCATCAGTTTCACCCATCTCAAACACAATTCCCTCCCATCCTTCAACACATTTTTTAAATTTTACCAAACACAGACACTAGTTACAAAATAAGTTGTATGTTTTTTTTTTCTTTTTTAATTTTGTCGAACAAACATGACATTGGTGGTTTGTTGTATTACTACTATTTTTTTCAAAAGTAGCATGCATCTCAAAAACAGTTCCCACGCAATATTAAATTGAGAAAAAGAAGAAAGAAAAACAAAAACACAAATCGCGTGCCGATTAATCGCCCACCACAGGGATGTGGAATGTTCTTCGATCGTCACATTCACTCACTCTCATTCCTCACTATAAATACCCACCTTCCACACCTTTCTTCGCCATCACAATTCTTCAACAACAACACCAACCCAAAACACAAACTCTCTTCAAAACCTCTTTCTCTTTCTCTCTCTAACAAACACTTCGCTCCAATTGCAGAAATGGCGGCAGTGTCCACATCTCCAATGAACCTCAACATGATTGACTCTAACTTCCAAGTTGACAAGCTCACCAACGAAATCTTTTCCATTCTCGAAAACAATTTCCTCTTCGGCTACGGCGACGCCGAGAATCGCACCAATTCCGTTCCAAACGCAAGAGACGTGAAACCAGCAAAACACACCGCCGGAAAAGTCAGGATCCTCTGCATTGACGGCGCCGGCGCCACCGACGGCATCCTCGCCGCGAAGTCCCTCGCGCACCTCGAGGCCTGCCTTCGCCGTAAGTCCGGCGACGCGAACTCGAGAGTTGCCGATTTCTTCGACGCTGCCGCTGGCTCCGGTGTCGGTGGTGTCCTCGTCGCTCTGCTCTTCACACGCGGAAAGGATGGCCAGCCGCTGTTCACCGCCGAGGAGGCGCTGAGGTTCCTCGCCGACAACCGCCGCAGGATCTCCCGCCGGTCCGGGATCCTCCGTCGCGTGCTCCGGCCCGAGTCCAAGGCGGAGAAGCTCTTCCGAAAGACGTTCGGCGAGTGCACGCTGAAGGACACCGTGAAGCCGGTACTGATCCCGTGCTACGACCTCATCACACGCGCGCCGTTTGTTTTCTCGCGCGCCGACGCGCTGGAAATGGACGGCTACGATTTCAAAATGAGCGACGTGTGCGCTGCCACGTCAGCTGACCCTTCCTTCGCGGGCCCCACTGAGATGCGGTCAATCGACGGCAGGACAAGGATCGTGGCCGTCGACGGAGGCGTTGCAATGAACAATCCAACAGCTACTGCCATCACTCACGTGCTCAATAACAAACAGGAGTTTCCTTTCTGTAACGGCGTCTCCGACCTCCTCGTACTCTCCCTCGGCAACGGAGAGTCAGACTTTAACGCCGTTAAATCACCGTCTGGTTTCGTAAAGATCGCTGGCGAAGGAGCTTCCGATATGGTAAGAATTACCAAATTTAATAATCTTAAAATACAACGTATAATTTGAAGTTTCATTTTATTTTCTCTTAAACGTTTTATTTATATTATAATTTGCAATATACAATTTAGTTAACGCCATTATTTTCTTATTCTTTTAATTAAATATTTTAGATTAAAGAAATCATTACGTGTTTTGATACCAATTTTTACATAGCCAGTAGCCCAGTTACTTTTTATCCCTATAAATTAAATGTAATAATAAAAACAACAATAAATTATTTGCTAAAAATATGCTGTGTTAATATGGAGCTTAAATTAATTTGGTAGTTAGGGAAAGGACAATAAATGTGTTAACTAGCATACATACACATCCGCCATATTTGATTATATAATAATGGATTGGGATAGTTTAATTATTGGTTTAGATATTTATTCTAATGGGAATGAAAATAAAATAATGCAGGTGGATCAAGCCGTATCAATGGCGTTTGGTGATTGTCGGATGAGCAATTATGTTCGGATTCAGTCAAACGTTGTTATGGCGAAGGCGAACAAGGTGAAGTCCTGCAAAACGGAGTGCGATTTGTTGGCAGTTTCGGAGGAGATGTTGAGGCAGAAGAACGTTGAAGCCGTTTTGTTCAAGGGGAAGAAGGTGGCGAATAGCTCCAACTTGGACAAGTTAGAGTTGTTTGGGGGAGAGATAATTAAGGAAGGAGAAAGAAGAAAAACCAGTATTCTACCAACGGTGGTGTTGAAGAACAACAACGCCTCACCCTCCCCCAGCAGAACCTCCTCTGCCACTACCTTGTCCACTTTGTCTTCAAATTGTTAGAGTAGAGGAGATTAGAGAGAAGAAAATCCAAAGCTAGATTTGATTGTTGGGTTGAATTTTTATGCGAGTTTTTAAGTTTGTGGTGTTGGGTTAGCTGCCGCTTGGTTAAGGCAAATTGACACTGAGCTGTGCAGAACCGAATCCTTACTACTACTACCTACCTACATTATATTTATTTTTTTTTATATTTTTCGTATATATTACATGTATTTAATGATAGTGATTTGTGTAAATGGTTATTGTCACCCATGAATTTTGGTTGAGGTTAGAGCTGTGCTTGATTTGTAAGAGAGAGATGTACTTTCTGTTCGCTAAGAACATCTCATGGTAATAGTATTGTGACTGAATGAATGCAATGGAGAACACTAATTCTCGAAATTTTAATCGTTTGCACCTTTAAATTGTTAGCAAATATGGTTATATCCTTTTAGAAGAAGTATAAACTATAGCAGTTTTAAGAATAGGTAGGATGTTTGGTGGCGATTATATTTAAGGGTTTATTTTGTTGTCTTTCTTAGTTTCACTTGTCAAATTGAGTAAAATTGAAATCAAAGTTGAAAATGACAGTTTTATTTATCTTATTATAACTTCGCTAAATCCTGGACAATCAATCTAATCCATATGCTTTTGTTATATAATTTTTCTTTTTTTTTCTTTTAATTTGTTGGGCTTCACATCTTCAAGTTTTTGATTTTGAGAAAGATTTGTCAACATTCAAGTTAAATAATAAGATTCAAAGGTTTAAAGATTAGAATTTCGCTATATGGTATCATGAAACTATTCTTTTATCTATAGGCTTATAACGTGCCTTTCTATAAAGTAATACTAAAAAAAAACTCAATTACCTATGGGTAATTACCTACCAAATTTTTTCTAGTGTATAAATTTCTTAAACTTACTAAATTTTTTTTGTGAGTAAAGTTATTATAGACATGGAAAGAGAAACTCTAAAAATATATAATCTTAAATAATTGCTTGCTAATAAAGAGTGATGGGAAAAATAAAAATTCAAATTCCTAACAATACACTTTTATTTCCAACATTTCCAACACTTTTTGTTCTTAACAATTCTCTATGTAGTTGTTAAAGGTAAAACATTTGAAAGAAATTCTCCTTCTCAAAACTTAAATCTTGGAATTCAAATGTGACCCAATATCTTTGATTTACTTTTATGATGAGACTTTAATTGTGTATGTTATGCTTCAATTTGAATTAAATATAATTTTTTTTAAGTGTATTGAATAATGCTGGATTGTTTTTAATATAATTGGTAATAAATTGTTAAATTTGGATATATTGGATTATTTCATATGTTTTATGTGTTTAATATGCAGGATATTTTGAATGTTTCATACAGGTGTAAAATAGTTAAAAACAATTCAATTAAAATGAACATTTTGATGCATGAATGTTTACTTACATATTTATTTATAGACTAGTTGGTGGACAATGTGCATATTGACATTACCTATGGATTGAAATTGATGGATATTATCTATGAATTGGAGTTGGTGAGTATTATCCACGACTTCAACTTCCCACAAACTCAATCTCTGTAAATAAATTACCTACAAATTTTTATATATGGATAATGCTACTTTATCTATAGATTTTTTTGTTACAGTCATGAATAAAAACATATTTTCTCTTGTAGATAAAAGGTTTTCATATGTATAAATCTATTCACCTTCCTAATCTTTAATTAAAACAATAATTGACACAAATTCAATGGTATTAATCTCTTTCAAGATAAATGTGACACTTCTAATCAGCTATTAATCTCTTTCGAGATAAATGTTACACTTCTAATCCAGCCAAAATACTACGATGATAGAGTTCTCCGACGTCCGACAATTTGGGAAGTAAAGTTTGCATTCTTGACTCTTAATAATCTTTACCAATTCAATCCTATAAATTGTTAATTGAGACTCCAAAGTATCTTAGTCGGAGAGTTGCAGGCATGATTTAGAATGAATACCGTAGCACGATTAAACGTGCGCATGACACAGTATTGACGTTTTTGTGTAGGGCTCGTATCCTACTAAAGAAGGTTCAGTATTTTGAAAAGAAGTGGTCACCATGTAGCACGTTGAAATTGAGTATGCTGTTATACCAAGAAAATAATAATCAATGCTTCAAATTTACGAAAACATTTTCAAGCAGGACCACTACTTCGCACGGAAAAACCACTACAAAAAAATACCAATAATTGAAATTCAATTTTTACTAAAATTAGTTTGGTGCTAAAAGAAAAATCCAAATTTCAATTTTTAATAGAGTACAACTTGTAATGTAAATTTACAACTGGATTTGATTTCAAACACACATCCAATTAAATTCTGTAATTCAAAAATTATTTTATTAAAATTATTTCCATTTAGCTTAAACAAATATACCCTTTTGGTACATGGTGGGCCGAAAAATGTGAGAGTGGCATTGCAAAGGAGATTTTGTGGCGGGTAGTAGAGTCTATTAATGTTGATATTAATGTTGAAGGGGACTTTGTAGGTGTTTTTGAGGTGTATTTCTAGAACCATATCTAACAATGTAGTGATAAAGATATTTCTATAAAAGTATATAAGAGTATATCTAGGTGACATTTTTAGTAGTTTAACATCGGCATCATGTTCCTATTTAGATAAAATATTAATTTCAAATTACGTTAAGTAATTTTATATAAATGGTGGTGTATTTGCTTTCAAATATTAGGAGAGGAATAAAGAAAGACAAACAGAGAAGTGTGTCTTCATTTAATTGAGATGAAAAAGGAAAGAAAACACGTAAAACAGAGAAAAAAAAAACAAATGCTTTATACACAACAAAGGAGAAAGACACGAAAAATACATTATTCTTTATATAATTAATTATACTTACACTGTGTTTCATATATATATATATATTATCTTGAAAGTGTAAGTGAGAGAATTGATAAGAGGAGGTCACAAGAATATTTAGAAACACTTTATGGTTAACTTCTTATTATAGTTGGTATGTGCCTATTTATAAACAATATTTTTTTAACCACCACAATAAGACCATTGAATATTTGGTGAGACCTCAAAATATTTCCACTAGCTATAGTCTTTTTGGGTCAGTTATGAGAATAATACTTAGTCTAAGATACTTCTGCACTATGTTGTTTGCCTATATTCAAAAATGTATTTTACAAGAATGTGTTATAATTTATTACGTTACTGATCCTTGATTTTTTTTTTCTACAAAGATAAGTAGTGTGTTACGTTATTGGTCCTTTTATAGAATAAAATTTTAAAATTTAACTCAAATTTATATAATATTGGCTCAATGACACAAACCCATAAAATCTTCCATCCATGTTAGATCAGTTTAAATCGATTCTAATAGGGATGATATAAATAATCACACTTACTTATATTTTCACATAAATATGTGTGTATATGAATGTATCCATTAATAAATGGGGAAGTTTAAGTATATATCATTTCTATGCATAATTAAGATAATTTCATCAATCTAACTCATTTCAAATCCATGATAAACCCTTCATAAATATTAATATTTTTTTTAAAAAAAAACTGCAAGTCGGTATTTTATTACATAGATGTTATTATAATTGATAAATTATTTATTTTTCCATTTGAATTAGGCTTTTACTTTCTGCACCCCTCATTTTTATACCTGTCTTTCAAAATTACTATTTTATCATTTTTTTTAAATTGACTTTCGAATTATTTATTTTTTAAATTTTGTCAGAAAACACTTTTCAGGGTTATTGTTTTCCGAACAAAACTTTCAGAATGCTGAAATAGATATCGAAATAGAATTGAACAAACTTTTTTAGAATACATATAATACCCTTTAAAACAAGTTTTCTATAACACATTCTAGAAAGAATTTTTTGCAATGAGATTTTTTTTTGCACTTCTTCTTCTAAGTCCGATGTTCTAATTCTCTTCTTTTACAGTGGTGATGGTCAATAGCTATCACAGTGGTGGTATAGTGCACTGAGGGAGAAGTGATGGGGCAATTCGATCATCTAACCCAATTATGCGGGTGCTGTGTAAGAAGTAAATGGCAATAGCTATATTTGCTTCCCGCACCCTATTAAAATATGTAAATGGACATTTATAGTTATGTTAATGAAGATAAAAAAAGTTAGGATATTTCGAAAACTGTTTTTTTTTGGAAAGATTAGGTTGTGGGAGTGTGAAATCTTTTACGAAAAACATTTTCTATAAAAAGTTTTTGTATTATGGAAAATATTTTTCATAAAAAGGTTTTGTATTATGAAAAATATTTTTTATAAGAGATTTTTGTATTAAAAATTTTTTCTGTAAGAGATTTTTGTATTATGGAAAACATTTTCCGTAAGAGAGTTTTGTATTATAAAAAATGTTTTCGGTAAGAGATTTTTGTATTATAAAAAACATTTTTCATAAAAGGATTTTGTATTATGAAAAACGTTTTCTATAATACAAAAACCTTTTACGAAAAACGTTTTCCATAATATAAAAAGCTTTTACGGAAAACATTTTTCATAATACAAAAATCTCTTACAGAAAACGTTTTTCATAATACAAAACCGAGTCTTTACACCCTCTATTCCAAAAAACGCTTTCCGTAATATAAAAATCTTTTACGAAAAATGTTTTCCGTAAGACATTTCACACATCCCACAACTCATTATGGAATTTGTTTTTCAAAACCCATTTTCAGGATACGAATATTGCAACAACCTTATACCTTATACCCACTCTACACCTCCTACGTAATGTGAAAACATAAGCCACTTGCCTTCCACTTACAATGACATTGCCAGAAAAACTTTCTTTCCAATATCCATCACCACGGTTTCCGAAGAACGTCTACACTACTTAACAACACCCATTATACCACTCTCCGATATGGGTGCTTCTGGCATTATGATATTTTGATGGGTGTAAGAAGCAAATGTGGGGTTGGAGAAAGCAATTGTAAAAGTAAAGTCTTGATTAGAATTGTTTCCCATTCATGGCATGTCGCTATGTTGGCCCATATTGAACTATCTATCTTAATTTGTTTAAATATTGATTATGGTTGTGTAAAAGTGATGAATATTGGGTTGGAATATATTTAGACCCAACTTTTATTATGATTAAGTGCTTTTTAAAACAATATAAACACATGTTCCAATACTTCTCCATGTATCTTTAGAAGCAAAACAAAAATTTGACACAAATTTTTCTTAAATTAAAATTACTTTATACATAAATTAACATGTTGAAATTTTCTTAAAATTGAAGTTTTAATCTATGCAGAAATTAATTTTATTTTAACTTTGGTCGAAACGTTAATAGGATTTTATTGTTTAAGTAGAGGAAGTGTGTGGGAAACGTGGGTGACTGATATTTAGACAAAGATTTTTTTTGAAGAAAAGGGTTTTCTTGATTAAATTTAAATAAAAAAGGACAGTGTAAAATTAAGAAAGAGGCAGTTTATTTAGCAATAGGCCTTTAGCCCAACTCAGGAACCGTTTGGGCCCATGAATAGAGAATATCACGTGTTTTTTTCAAAATTATCACAAAGCCCAATGAAATGAAGGTTCTGTTATACAGTCTTAAAAAAAAAAAGGACTAGTGAGTAATTATCTTACAAAAATATTTTATGTTATTTAATTTGATACTTAAATAGCTATTTTTCTATTTAGTATCTCTTTAAATATATTACTTTAGTCTGTGCCGAGTACCACTTTTAATTCCAGTCTTATAAATGTATTAATTTTGTTTTTACTCTAATATAAATACGTTATTTTTTTTCTTTTAATTATTATAAACGCGTCATTTTGTTTATTTTAATATCTGTTAATAACAGTTATTTATTGATACAAGATAATCTTTTATGATATAACTAACTTTTAATATAGCCTTTTTTTAATGATGTAGCAGTGATAACATTACCAATATTATAGCGTCACAGTAAATACAACAAATTAATAAGAGAGCCAACTAAAAAAATAACAACAAAACACAATCTATATTATATATAGGGATTAAAAAGGTTTAGTTAATCAATTTTATCAATACACCCTCAGGCAAAATAGTGTAAAATAAAAGACTTTTTTATTTATTAAATAAGAGTAATAAAAAGTTGCATTTTTTTGTCTCCATCTTCAAAAAATATTATTATTTTTATCTAAACATCTTAAGGAATCACTAAGATGATCAGCAAAGGACATTTAAGTTAATAGGACGCTTCTCAAAATAAGTTCTTCCGATGAATTAGTTTGAATAATATGTAAAATTATTTAAATTAAATAAAAGAATTCTGATATAAGTTGAATTAGGTGAATTTTTGTTTGATGTATTTAGTCTGTTACCTAAATGGAGTTGTTTTAAAAAAAGTTATAATTGTATTTTCCTATTTGAAAAATACAAAAAGTAAAATATTATTTTTAAAAGCACAAAAACAAAAACGAGATTCCACATAAAATTGAATTAGGTGAAGAAGACTTTACCCTTCGGAAACGCATAGAAAGAAGTTACAAGGTTGCCGCTAGAAGAAGCCGAAGAAGCAAACGCAGGAATTGAGCAGAGGAAGAGTGAGAAGAGAACGATCATCACTGTGGATGGCAGAGGGGAACGGTGACAGAACTCTGCCGAGAATCGCAGAGGCCTTCAAGGACCTCGCAAGCGCCGTCGCCGCCGATTCGCAGAGCGCGGAGGTGAAGGTTGCTCCCTTCTCCCATGCCTGCGCTCTCGTCTCCCCTCTCTTTGCTTGCTTGGGCGTCGCCTTCAAGTTCGCCGAGATGGATTACGTTGCCAAGGTATTCGGTTCCCTCACTCAGGATCCTTCAATTAAACAGTTTTGTTATTTATTTTTCACTCCGTGCAGTTTGTTATAACGGTTTTATTATTTATTTTTCACTCCGTGCTGTTTGTTATAACGGTTTCTGGAATGGATTGTGGTTGATTGTTTGATGTGGTGATGGCAGGTTCGTGATCTGGAAGAGGCGTCGAAGTCTATTCAGAGCTTGCACTCTCTGATTGATCTGGATGTCCGTGGTGGCACTGTCAGGAAGGGAGGAAGCCACACGCGGAATCTGCTGAGAGTGAAGCGCGGACTTGACATGGTCAGAGTACTCTTTGAGCAGATTCTAGTTACTGAGTATGTGCGTCAATCACTGGTTTTCTATTTGCTTAGTTTCGTCTATTTAAACTTTGCTACATTGTGTTTTGAACAACAATTTTGTTAAGATGCCAGAGAGCAAGGTTGGAAATTGTCGTTATTGATTTTATTGAAAATTGTGGCTGCAATTTTGGTTGAGACTTGGTAGATAGACCTCCGAAACCGTGATGTTGCAGGTGCAGTTTCAGTTGTGATGTGGTGCCGAGACCTCTAAAATCTTGATGTTACCATCACAATTGCTGCTGTTGACTACTGTTTCTATAACCTTGCCAGAAAGTGGAAATGGAGTGTTGTGAAAATGAAGGGATATATTCTGCTTTTCGTCCATGGGAAAGAGGAGAGTGGCTATTGAGATCTTGCACCTTTGCTTTATATGAATGAAGGTGTGAGGAATAGGATTTCTTATTTTAAGACACTAAGGAGCGAGATTTTAAATTGTGGTTGTGGTGTAGTCGCGATGTTTGATATTTGGAATTTTTTTTTGGATAAATGGACTGCAACTGCTGTTGCAATATGGTCAAAGAGGCCTCAAAAACCTTGATGTTGCAACTTTGGTTGTAGTTGCGGGCTGCTATCTAAAACCTTGCCAAAGGAGTGGAAATAGAGTGCAATGAAAATAAAGGAGTAACTTCCATTACTCATCCACGAGTACGCAGAAGTCAATGTGGAAAATGATAATTGAGGTCTTACCCTTTTGCTTTGTATGACTGAAACGATAGGAGTAAAGAATTCCACGTTTGATATGCTGCTATCCATTGAATAATTTTAAGACATTGAAGAGCTAGGTTTTAAGTTGTGGTCGTAGGTTGGTCACTTCCTTGATTTTGCAGAAACGGGACTGCAGTTGTAATATGGTCAAGGAGACACCAAAAACCTTGATTGTGGACCGTTTCTAGAACCTTGCCAAAGAGTGGAAATAGAGTGCAATGAAACTGAAGGGTAAGCTGCTTTCATCCATGAGAAAAGAGGAGAGTAACTATTGAGGTCTTTCCCTTTTGCTTTGTATGACTTAAGGCATAAGGAATAAAAATTCCTCATTTACCACTTATTTTCAATTGTTTATTTAGTTTGTGTTTTTGAACAGTAGAATAGGGGAGGAAAGTAGGTGGCTTGCCTAGCTTTGTGTCCAATCTTCAACTTTGTCACACCTTGATCTTATTGGCTGTGTTGGTGCTGCCTAACATTTGTGCTTTTCGTTTTAAAAAATATAGTTAAGTCTTGAACTAAATGTTCATTTATGATTGTTCTTCGTACCTTGTCATTTTCGATGTTCATTCCATAAAAAGTAGGAGCAATCTGTTAAGGCTGGTAACTGATCTAATTGTCTTACCTGCCGTGTTTCCTTTGTAACTAACCACTAGTGACCTGTAAGCATACTCCCGATCAGTTTCATGAAACAGAAAAATAATAGAAATTTATTAAATTGAGAATATTTTCCATTCTTTTTGTTTATATCCACAACCTTATTGTTCGGAGGTGGGTTGAATTGTTGATAAATATTATCAAAAGTTTGTTTTTTATGTTAAGTCAGCAAATAACTCTGTGTAAGAAAGGCATGGCGTTAGATCTGATAGTAAATGAGCTGAGTTACTGGATGTCTTTTTGGCAGGGGCAATTCCCTTAAGGATCCAGCTTCCAAAGCTTATGATCAGGTGTTTGCACCCCACCATGGTTGGGCAATCAGGAAGGCTGTTGCTGCTGGAATGTATGTCCTTCCTACGAAGGAGCAACTTTTGAAGAAACTCAATGAAGATGGTAAGTAGAGTATTTGGCTTGCTTGTGCTTTTATTGGAATTTAAATTCTGAAGAAAACATTATTTTAAAGTGTAGTTGGTTTTAGAGCTTGAGTAGGGGAGGCATGCAGTTTGAGATATCATTTATGTGAAATCTATGTTTGATGAATCAGGAATGGTTAATCATTTTACCCTGCCTATTCTAAGTTAGCAGTTGCATCACTAGTTTAGCCTTGAAGTTTGTGGCATAGTAATCTATACTACCACCCACATTTTGATGATATAGCTTTTCCTCTTGAAGATCCAACGTTACTTTGTAGCCACACGTCTATGAGTGTGTTTGGATTTCAGTTGTTGAGCATTCAAACCAACTTTCAGTTTTTATTGTGGCAATATGTTTGTCACCTTTTCTTGGATCTAGTTAGAAGCAAAGTTTCACCACAAACTCAAGTTGATCTAAAAACTCCAACGGATTGCTTCTTTTTTTCAACTCAAATTAATTTTCTGACCGAAATCCGAACATATACTATGACCTTAACAGCTTGTAGAAGCATAAAAGATTAAAACGTACATGATACCATTTCTATTTATTTCATCATATTGTTTCCTGTGGTTCTTCCTTTTACCGTTCTTTCTCAAAGGTAAATCAAGCCACTGTACAAGAATAGGATAAGGGAAGTCATTGTCAATCATTGTATTATTCAAACTTGTCTAGTAATATGAAGTTGATGTGATGTGATTATGATGTTCGCTTTTCTTTTGTATTTGTTGCTGGAATCTTTGCTTCAGAGGCGTCAGCAAAAGTTCACATGCAAAGTTATGTCACTGCATCAGCACCTCTAATCCAATACATTGACAAACTCTTTGTTTCTAGAGACTTGGGAATAGATTGGTGAATCTTGGATGTATTTGAGATTGTACAATATAATTTACTGTTAATTATATGACATAATTATTTTATTTATGATTACTAAGTATTCATTTGTTATAGAATTTGTTTATATTGCAATAGATATTACAGGGTATTGAGAGGGTACCTGATATTGTTACTGAAAGGTAACGGTGGGTTGAGAGTACGCTTTTCCTTCAGTTTTGGAGGAGTACTTTGTCAATTTATCTTTCCACTTCATTTGTTTTGGCGCAGTCTTTGAATCTTTTGATGTTTTAAGTTACTTCAGTTTAATTAGTACGTTGCAGTATCAGATTTAAGTATTAGTGTTTTTATTCTGCCTACGGCCATAGTTCCTGAAACAACATAAAAAACAATTTCGGGCGACTGTAACAATTCGTTGCATTCTATGTGGGAAGCTTTGATGGGTTCAATAGATAATGTCATTTTCCTTAAAGTAAAATAGAAATACTAATGGTTTTTCCGTAAAAAAATGGAGCTGTTCCGGATCGGGCCTCTAGATAGATATAAACCATGTTTGTTTTTTCGTTTGAGGTGTTCAAATTCAGTTTAGAGAATAAATTCAAATTTTATTGTCTTTAAAATATTTCAGCACGTTAAAAGTGTTTAGATACCCAGTTTTATAGAGACAAGACTTAATTTGTTTTTGTAAACAGAGTTTGTATCTTAAAATTTAAACCAAGCTGTACTTTCCAAATCTTAATTCTACGCCTACAGATAGTAACACTCAGTTTATCCTCCCTCAAGTTCAACAACTTATAATTTATAATTTCAAAATTGAGATTATCATATGATTATTTTTTTGGTTAATTTTTAAGACACCTAATATGGGTTTTAATTTATAAATATGAATTAATAAAACTTAATTATGAGCCCCAGAAATAGAAGTTTGAATAATTGATATGTACTTATGTTAGATTATACAGTAACTTCTTCTTTTAATACACTCATTTGAGCATATTCTTTATTATTCACAGAAAAATTTTAAGTTACAAAAGATTTATAAGCATCGTTACTTATTTGGCGATTTCTATTATGTACTTTTTTTTACAAATAATTAAAATTTAAGTTTAACATAGAATTTTAGTTATTGTATTTTTCTGTTTAATCCGAAAGTTTGATTATTTATTTCAGGAGAGAGATATTAAGTACCATTATGTTAGAAAATTTTCAATTTTGATAAAATATTTAATTCTATATATGTTTTATATATTTATTTATTCTCGAATTGAGTACTAGATCTAACATATTTACGTTTTATTTATTTTTATTTTTCTTAAATTGAATCTAGATCTAACATAGTTATTAACATATTATAAAAAATATTTAATTAATTAAAAAGGTAAGAAATAATAAATATAAACAAAGTTAGAAATTAAATCAGATTTTCTAAAGTAAGTTATCAAATGGCTTTACCTTAAAATAAGAGATTCATACAAGTATCAATTCAACAGAGTGGATAAGCTATAAACCATATTTAAGAGTTTGAAATTTTCCTACCATTTTATAGGAGTTCGCTGTATAAATCAAAATTATATTTATACTGATTAAACATAAAACGAAAATTAAAAATATGGTAGCCAAGAAAAACCTAAAACAAAAGAAGCAAAAACCCAATTGCGCCCTCCAAAATCACGAGCCAGGAAGCTGAGTTCTTCGGTTTCAGTCTCTCATATTTCTTCCACCACAGTGACCCACTCTTCCTTCGTCTCCGAATGCATCATATTCACACGCCCCTTTCAAATCCCTAATCCGCTTCTAATCCACTCTTCAATTCCAATGGAGGATTCCGAGGGAGTCCTCAGCTTCGATTTCGAGGGCGGCCTCGACACCGCTCCCTCCGCCGCCGCCGCCCCCTCCGGCCCTCTCGTCCAGCACGACTCCTCGGCTGCCGCTTCCGCCGTGTCCAACGGAGGTCCTCCGGCCCCAGCCCCCTCCGCAGCCGACCCCGCGGCTGTCAACGTCCCCGTCCGGCGGAGCTTCCGTCAGACGGTATGCCGGCACTGGCTGCGCAGCCTGTGTATGAAGGGCGACGCGTGCGGGTTTTTGCACCAGTACGACAAGGCGCGGATGCCCGTGTGCCGATTCTTCAGGCTCTATGGAGAGTGTCGAGAACAGGATTGCGTGTATAAACACACGAATGAAGACATCAAGGAGTGTAACATGTAAGTGTATGAGTATATATGTATATGTGTGTGTATGTCTTGTTCGTTCTTATTTAGGTTGTGATGACTGGTATTCGGTATTTTGTTTTGTTGAGTTTTGGTCGTGTTTGATTTAATATTGTCATATTGTGTGTTTGAGTTGTTTCTGGTTGGGTTGTGAGGAATGGTGTAAAGGATCTGTGCTCTCAAGTCGTTTGGTTTAAAAAAATCTTATGTACGTACTATGGAGTTGCTTGATATATATAACCGGGGACGTTTGATTAGATGAATTGAGTGATATTTTTGTATAGGGTTTTAGACTGGTTGATGTAGACTTGGAAAGCGGTGAATGTGCAAGGTGATCAAATGTTCTGTACTTTTTTTCTTTCTATAATTGTACATTTTAATTCTAGTTTCTACATTGATTACACATTGCGTTCTAGCTGCAGGATTTTGTGGGATGATTGCTAGTCTTTCGCTTGATTTCTTAGCTGAGGGTTGACTAGTAGACCATAATAGTTGGAGGAGTTTGTGACTCGTTTCAGGGGTTGTGAGGTAGAAAGACGGCTGAGATTCTATAGGGTTGTGATACTGTTTGTGATAGTTTGTACATTGGTGTATTTCACTGGAGGGAAATGAGTTTTTGCAAATAAGTTTCTACCTTATTTGTTATTGATGGAGCATTACTAATTGCTTCTTGGCATCATTATGATATTTTACATGAAGCTGCCTTCTTTGATGGATATTCAAAGAGTTAGGAGGGATTTATTGGTTTGTTATTCTTGGATTATGCATACAGTCCTCTATTTTTTCTTTCAGTGTTGTCTGGGAGGATGTGCTATACAACTATTATTTCACTGTGTTTTTACCCAACTTTCTTTTTTTGTCCAAGAAAATGTTTTTCATGCTATGTTTGTTGAGTTCAATTGTTTATTACTCAACTTCTTTGCATAAGATAAGATTGTGTTTTAAAACTTTTGCATCTGCAGGTACAAGTTGGGATTTTGTCCTAATGGGTCTGATTGCCGATATAGGCATGCAAAATCTCCTGGTCCTCCACCTCCTGTTGAAGAGGTCCTTCAGAAGATCCAACATTTATATTCCTACAATTATAATTCATCTAACAAATTTTTCCAACAAAGGGGTTCTAGCTATACCCAACAAGCTGAAAAATCCCAGCTTCCTCAAGGAACTAATTCCACAAACCAAGGGGTGACTGGAAAACCATTACCAGCAGAGTCAGGAAATGCCCAGCCACAGCAACAAGTTCAACAGTCTCAGCAGCAGGTCAGCCAGAGCCAAATACAAAATGCTGCTAATGGCCAGCCTAATCAAGCCAGTAGATCTGCTACCCCTTTACCTCAAGGAATATCTAGGTGTGTTCAGGGTCTTGTAGTTTTCAGTCAACCTATGTAAAATATTTTGAGTATGCTTACTGTTACATAAATACTATAAGCAGGGTACGTTTTTAAGTGTTTTTTTTTTTTTTTTTTTTTTGTTTGTTTGGGGAATTATACCATTATTTGCCTTCTGTAGCTAGTTTTTCTTTAACTGCCATTTACTTGGCAGTCAACACATACATTTTATGCTGTATAATATTGGCTGGTTACATTTAACGCATATACATTTTAGTGTATTTCTTTTATTTTCTACTTTCTTTTGCCACTTATTGATTTTAAAGTATTTAAACTTAATTGTAAACTGTGCAAAGTCCTCATTCTAGTTTCTAGTCCATTTTGGAAATATAATAATCAAACAGGATAAGCATCAAGTTCTTCGCTACTGAATGTTAGAACTTGTCAGGGGCTATTGTTCTTTTATTACCTGAAAAAAAATGATGGCCAGTGACCCACGCCTATATACAAGGGGAAAGAAACAGAAAGATGTAGCTGACAGTAGTGAAGGCCTCTTGTAAGCAGAGAAAAAGGGACACAGATGGAAATACAATGAAAGAAGGGAGTGAAAGAGTGGAAAAATTGATTGGGAGAGAGGGTATTGGCAAACAGCAGTCTGGACAACTTGCAACAGGAATTGGATGAATGGAATTGGAGAAGTACAAGAGTAATAATGGTGGGGAAAATCATATAGAGGATAGGCTGGAAAGTGAAGGTGGCATATGACGATTTTGGGTGTAATGGCCTTAGATAAAACAAGGAGTGTTCTCTTGTATTCCTATTTTTTTATTGTGGCTTTCTCTTTTTCTCTACACTCACAAGATAAAGTAAGAGGCATGACTGAAATTGTGTAATTGGTGAGAGGGCTGGAAAAGACAAATAAGTTGTGGTTAGAGGTCAGTCAAAAGTGTTCCTAAATAGACTGTGCCCGGAAACCTTTAGCAAGGTAAAATACCATAAGGGAAAGGTTAGATAAAAGAGATTTGTTACTAGTAATCTAATTAGTAACCCTAGAGTTAAGGACTCAAGAACTAATAGATGGAGAATGAAAGAGACCAAAAACAAGTTATTAGTTTGTACCACAAAATTAGTGGTTCTGAAGGCCTGACAAACCTCATAACTAGAGGGAGTCCTTGTGAGTGGTTGTTGGTGGTTGATGATTTTTGGAAAGTCCGCTTAATTGTGGACACCCTTGGATTTCCTTAATTTGCAGCCTCATGCACCTTCATTTTGATAAGTGAAAGGGTGACTGTGTCCCATATTGGCTAGGGACAAGGCTCAGTGTTATAAAAGTGACCATCGAATTTCGGTGGTAGACTTTCCATCAACCACCACAACATGACGATAGCGAATCGGGTTTTGTAGATGGCTCATAACGGCTATGTTGGGCATTGTAGAGTGGCAGTTTGGAACGACCATGGTAGAAGTCGTGAACCCGCAGGATGCTCCCCTGGTTAAGGAATCAGTGCAATTTTAATGTATTTGAGAGAAAGTAATAATTACTGTTCATAGTATGATTTATTTCATTATTGATTTTTTTGTAGAAAGTAGGCAGAAATTAATTAACATTTTAGTTATTCATAATGCAAATTCATTAAAAAAAGAGGAATAGACTTGACCACAAAAGGTTGCATGATTTGATTTGCATAAAGTGTAACCAACAGCCAGCTCTAAGATACAATATTAGGGATGACATAGACCGTATTTTATTGAATGACATTGGTGAGTGCAATGGGTTGTTAGTGGGGCAAGTGGATGATGATAATGATAATGAAGACGGAGAAATGAGTTCATTTTTGATGATGATTCTACACTTAATTGGGCAACTATTTGTGAAGCTTCAGGTAGTTGGAGAGTCAAGAATTTATACAAGGAGAAAGCGAACAATAAAAGAAAGTAATCACCAAGTGATGGTATTGTTATTAGATCTTCCCTTTGCTTCTAAGAAAGGTCCTGATGAAACTTCAACCCCAGTAGGAGGGAAGGACAAAGAGAAGATTGAATTTGGGGTTGAGAATGAAATGCAATTTGATAGCTTTGATTTTGAGTTTGAATAATTACTAAACTTTGACAAGAGCTCCTCTGAAGGAGAACGGGAGGAGGGGTATGCCCCTTTGGTATTGAGGCCTATCTTAAATCCATTGTTGAGCCATCTTCGCTGCTAGACTCTAAGTTGGTAGCTTAAAGTGTGGCAGTGAGTGTTGGAATGACTACTTAATTGCAATTAACCTTAAGCCGCCTTAGATGTGATTACTGCTAGGCCGCCTTTGTTGCCATCTCTTTGAGGGCTGTCGTAACTGTGACCTCAGGGGTGGTGTTTAGTTCCATATCAATTAAAAGTATAGCAGAAATATAGCTTACAAAGCTTTGGCAATCATTATTTTACAAGCCAATTTTGTGGAACTGAATTAGGTCCTTAGTCCAAATTCTAAGATTACTTATTTACACTATTTGGGTAATATTATTAATATGGGATCTTCGGCACACTCCTCACATGTTGAGGACTAGACATTGCAAGTGTAAAGTTTGACATCTAATAGATGGTTGGACAATAGGTCTAACAACAACTACTAGGATTTCCAACACTCCTCCGACGTTGAGGTTTGAACATCCAACACTCTTTACTTGTTTCAGCAATGTTTAGGTTGGTTTGCTGTTTCTACTGTTGGTTTTGTGTTTACAGAGAATTTTTCTGTTGTAAGGAGCTTTACTTCATTCCTTATAGTTGAATATTGTCCTGATTTGTGGTCGTGACTCATTGATGGAGAGAAGCCAGTTTGTTTATATATAAAATGGTTTGACATTAAAAAGTCAGAGATCTCTGTTTTCTTAACTTGTTATTGTGTCGTCTCTGTTATTCATGTAAAGTTATGGTATTGATCCTCTGCTTGTAGAGTCTAAACTAGCATTACCTGATGGATGATTTTAATCAAGCGCCAATTACTGAAATGAGATTAATACATTATGATGTATTGGTTCGGAAGTTAAAAGATGGATAAGTTTCATGAGGGGTTCACCACCTTCAAATTGAGTATTTAAACCTATAAAGTATTGCTTTAGTTGAATCAATATTCTCTCACTAGTGCGAATTGCTCTAATATACTTTCCCACCAAAACCTTAGGTATTTTATTGTTAAAAGTTGCAACCGTGAAAATTTGGAGTTATCTGTACAACAAGGAGTATGGGCAACTCAAAGGAGCAATGAATCCAAACTAAACGAAGCATTTGACTCTGTGGAAAATGTGATATTGATTTTCTCAGTCAACCGTACTAGACATTTCCAGGTATGTTTTGTATTATTAAGCCCACCACTTGGCTAGATTTGTTAAACTGTATGGGGGCCATGATCTATTTTCTAGCCAGTTGACTGGAAATTAACATATTCAGCTTACAGGCTTACTATAGGCTGAATTCTTGGCTAAGAAATAACTTATCAATATTAGCAAAAACTCAAATAATGTGAGAATATTTCATATTTAATATGGTGGTCGAGCCATACTATCTTTCTGGCACCTATATTAAATCTTCAACACGGCCTCTTAATATAAGTACTTCCATGATACTGTTGGTGAGATTGCTACTGCTTTTTAATTAATAGAAACCTCAAAAGTCTGATGTTTAATCACAGGTTGTATAATTTTGCATATCATGCTCTGCTTTTGGCCTTTTTGTCTCTTAAATTTTCAATGGCATATCAAGTTCTCTCCTCTATCACATGCATTGTATAAGAAGTATTATTTATAGGAAGACTTTTAGAAGTAGATCAAAGACTGATTTTAGAAGCTGCTATCACTTTTAATATCTTCTATATAAATTGCCGGTATTTTATTTAGCTGACAAACCAACGATAAAATGACAGCTCTTTCTCTATTGAACAATTATCTGTTTTAGTAGTTTCTTTTGACATTTAATCAACCACAATCTTTGTGTAGCATGTTTTTCTTATTTATCTATGTATTATTTGTTTTTTGAAACTTCTCTTGACAGTTCCATATCAGAATCCAAATAACCTGTAAAACTGTCATTTAAATACCTGAGATAAGTTAATCATAATGGATTAGTTGGAGAAATTGAGAGATAATTGATAATCTTTCTTTGATTTTGTTGTGATGCTTAAATTTGCTAATTTTGGCATGAAGAAATGCGTTAACCCTACTAATTTATATTATTAATTGCTTGTTAATTGGTCTTTTACTGATAATTTAATTCCACAAGAGGAATTATGAATATAATTTTCTAGTATGCATTATGTTTACCTAGTTGATTACTTAATCCACTATGATCGTCCAATGCTTCCTGTGTCAGCCCTTAATTTTCATTTATAAAATATAAAACGAAAAAGAACCCTTAGATGGCTTTTCTGTGGCTGTGGCTAATTTCCTGAACCTGAAGTTATCTATGTTTTGGCAGGGTTGTGCAAAAATGACATCCAGAATTGGTGGTTCTGTTGCTGGAGGTAACTGGAAATATGCTCATGGAACTGCACATTATGGGCGAAACTTCTCGGTAAAATGGTTGAAGGTATAAAAACCCCTTTAACAACTTCCATGTGTTAACTTTTTTGAGGGACAGCAATAGTCTTGGGTGAAATCACCATAAGCATACTTAAATAAGATCATTGCTATAGGGAAATTCAATTATCAAATTGCTGTTCTGGGTAAGTTTTAAAATTTTACGTTGTCCTTTTAGTCGCAATTCAGTTTATAATATTTGGGGTGTTCCCTTTATCCATTCCGGTGAGGAGTTGCCTGTGTAATTTGGAGAGACTCCTGATTGATGACTATTTAAAGTTAAGGGTGCAATATGTAAGATTTTGTGGAGTAATGACCTCTATTTGGAATGGAATTCAAGAACTTCAATACTTGAATCTGAATAATTTTATTGATGTAACATGAATGTTTTGTACAAATATACATTCAAGAGAATGGGATAAAACTGAATCAATTCCTAATCGGATTTGAGTCAACAAATTAAAGAATCTAGGAAGTGGGAACCTGGGAAAGAATACAAGAAATCAATTGTATCCTTGTTCCATGACTCATGAGGCGATCCTTTCTTTCTGAAGGCATATGGGATGACTATTGTATCTCTTAACACTGATATTCAGTATCTGATTTTCGAAGATACATTTCTTGTCATTTCCATATTAATTGTTTTCTAGTGTGCTCCCATCCCCCGATTAAAAGTTACATTAGTTTAAACATTTGTATAAAAACAAGTTTCTGGAGATGCTCACGGCTATCACATAGTTGAAGCTTCCAATTGAGAATCTGCTTCAGTTACACATCTTGTACCCGCTATTTTCATATTCTAACCAGCAGACGCTGCAATTTAATTATCATAATTTCAATTTTCTTCCGTTCCATTCATCTTCCAAACATTCAAACCTCTATCAAATTCGGCATACAATATCAATTCATTCTCTAACCACAAATTGATCATCCATTACCTTTGTTGTCTTTGGTTATTATTGAGCATCAATAATATCGTCCATTAGATATTTATTGAGATTTTAGGATAGCTCAGTTGCACAGTTGAGAAATAGCCTTTCACCCAAAGTTAAAAAAAAGAAGTTTGTTGTTGTTATTTTTGAGGAATTCAGCTTGTGTTTATTTTTCTTGGGTTGTAAAAGAAAAAGGGTAAAAAAGAAACAATGGTCAAATAACTTCTAAGACGTAAGTAGCTGTGAGTCGTCTACCTGACCAACATACAGTTTTCTTTTTCATTGTTTACTGGAGTTGCGTTTGCTAATGGTTGTGTCTGAGCTTCAGCTACTGGGAGAAATTTGTGCGTGAACCAGTATCAGAAATTGCATAATGATATATGGTAATTTACTGTACATTGAATCTGTCTAATTACATTTCTTATTTGCAGTTATGTGAACTGTCTTTCCACAAAACTCGCCATTTAAGGAATCCATACAATGAGAACTTACCAGTGAAGGTATTATCTTTCCCATTTCTATGATTTAATTTGAAGCTTGATGATAATTGTTTTCTTGCTTTACTCTTGACTTGGTATGAAACCTTTTTGACTGGTGCTTATATAGAAAATAGTTGTGTTTTGAAACTTACTTCTTGCCAAGTATTGGACCCATTTGACTGTCGATGTGATCCTTATGAAAATGTTAATTGGTCTACCTCTCCCGTACCCTATACTTTGAATTTTACCTTTTCTTGTTTAAAATCTTTTGCTAACTTGGTTCTTTTTAGTAGCCATTTCTGTATCACTGCTTATTCGGTCTACCAAGCATAATATATAATAGGTGTACTCTTATGTCACTTTTGACCGTTTGTTATGATATCATTATTAACTGCTTGACATTTAACAAATGAATGTTGATTTACTTGGCTACAGCTGCCAGTCACCTACGTCAACCAGCTTTCTAATGATGACACTGTCTGTTTCTTGCTACACACTGAATGCATGCTGATTGTGGAAACTTAAATTGGCTATTAATCTTTAGGTTAGATCTTTGTAGAGCCATAACACAGAAAGTGATATTTATATGTAACAAGACCAAGAACAGACCATTTTTGGCGTGTCCTGAAATTTATGTCTGCTCAAAGCTATTTGACGTTTTATTCGAGTGTAGATGTTTCTTGTTCTGTATTGTGAAAGTGGGATATATTTGATATATTTTTAAATCATTGAGCCATGTGTGCCCCATATTTTGAGCACTATATATGTATCGGTGTTTTCCTTGTTCTTTGTTATGTTTATTGGCTAAATTATACCTCCAATTCACTTTGAGCCTTTACTTAATAAATTAAGCTTGTGGGGGAGTATGTTCATGACTAGTATTAAATATTCCGTGTATGCAATTGCAGATAAGTAGAGATTGTCAGGAGCTGGAGCCGTCAATTGGAGAGCAACTGGCATCATTGCTTTATCTTGAGCCGGATGGTGAACTTATGGTATATTCTCCTATGAGTCATCATTTTTTTGTGTGTGTGAATAGAAACCAATTGGTAATAATCATGTACTAATGAGAGCAAAGCAAAATGGTCTGGATGTTACAATGAGAAACTGAGTATCTTTGGATTGGTATGATATTTGTTTTACCTAATATAAAATGGAACATTCTTGCTAATAAGAAATTCAGACATGATTATAGGTTGTTATCAACAATCTTATGTAGTTAAACACTGTTCAAACTTAAAAGATGCTACGATAGTCACATTTTGTCCAAGCAGTTAACCTTTGATAGTCTGTGAGAGAGGGGGGTGGAGCTAAGAACATAATGATTAGTGTGTGGCCTTGTAATTCAGAAATCTATGATGGATAACCTTTTTATAAGGAAATTTAGAAAAAGAAGACTTCGAGCCTAATTTTTATGCTAGTTCTTAATCCTGAATCTCCTTAATCGTTAGCTAATCTCTCAGAGATATTGGTCAACACTCAAGTCGAAATACTAACCTTAATTAGAAGTGTCATGGGTTTTGTAGCATAACACTATAGTGGAAAGCTTTCTTAAGTTCTTGTGGATCAAATATTCTCTTCTATAATTCTCGGGGTTGAAATGTTTAACTATTAGATAGAAATTAGGTAAAGGGAAAAAAGATAGAGTAAAATCTAAAAATTTCCAATTAGACTAAATAATTAATATTAAGTTACTTTTTAGGTTTAAGAAGTCTTACGAATCTTTATTACAAGTTCATATAATTATAGAGATTTCGACTGGGTGCATATACTAAAAATAGTTCTCAAAATAGATTCTCACTAGCTGAATGCTGTTTTAGAACTTCATTTATCATTTTAGAGTTTCATGATCCGCAGGATCTGCTTCAAACTTAATTATAACATAGGGTCTTATTTAAAATTCTTTAAAGTCATTGTTCCATCATGCATATTTTTTGCTAGATTATATTAATACCATCGGCTGAGCGTTTTCAAGACTCGTGTAACCATCTTCAAGTATCTTATGTTTAACATTTTACTAGCACTTTTGTCTGGGACTCCATTTTGGGGTTGGGGGAATCAGCCGTGTTCAAATTTGTTAAAATCAACTGCTCAGATTTTGCAATATTTTATCATTTACTGTGTATTACATATCAATTAATAGTAAGCTATTTTAGTGGATGGATGAGCGAAACGTATGCTGCAGTGTTGAACTGAGGTGTTTTTAGAATTGGATTAATCTCAGTTCTCTTTGTATTTACAGGCCGTTTCAGTTGCAGCCGAGTCTAAACGGGAAGAAGAGAAAGCAAAGGGAGTGAATCCAGATAATGGAGGAGAAAATCCAGATATTGTTCCATTTGAAGACAATGAAGAAGAGGAAGAGGAAGAAAGTGATGAAGAGGATGAGAGCTTTGGTCATGGTGTAGGGCCAGCTGGTCAGGGCAGGGGTAGGGGCAGGGGTATGATGTGGCCACCACATATGCCTCTTGCACGGGGAGCCCGACCCATGCCTGGAATGCAGGGCTTTAACCCTGTAATGATGGGTGATGGGTTATCCTATGGGCCTGTTGCACCTGATGGTTTCGGTATGCCAGATCTTTTTGGTGTGGGACCCCGTGCTTTTGCACCATACGGTCCCAGGTTCTCTGGTGATTTTGGAGGCCCCCCTGCAGCCATGATGTTTCGTGGGCGACCCTCTCAACCTGGGATGTTTCCGGGTGGTGGCTTTGGGATGATGATGAATCCTGGACGTGGTCCCTTCATGGGGGGGATGGGGGTTGCAGGGGCAAATCCACCAAGAGGTGGTAGGCCGGTTAATATGCCTCCAATGTTTCCACCACCTCCACCCCTACCTCAGAACACAAACCGTCTTGCCAAAAGAGATCAAAGAACTACTGATAGAAATGATAGGTATGGTTCCGGATCAGAGCAGGGTAAGAGTCAGGACATGCTCAGTCAAAGTGGTGCACCTGATGATGACATGCAGTATCAGCAAGGATACAAAGCGAACCAGGATGATCATCCTGCTGTGAACAACTTCCGGAATGATGACAGTGAAAGTGAGGATGAAGCACCTCGGAGGTCAAGACATGGAGAGGGGAAAAAGAAAAGGCGAGGCCCTGAAGATGTCAATACAAATTATAATCATTAGCTCGCTTATGCTTTCACCAAGCACTACATATTGATGAATCCACTAACCAGGATGCCAGTTTCCAACACTTATTTTGATAGATTGCTTTGTATGAGTTTTTTACACCCTCTTTAAGAGACCTGGGGGACTGGGTTGTTTCAGAAAATATTTGAAATTCTGTTCACTGATCATATAATTTTTACATATGGTTCATTGGATATTTAGTATTAAATGTATAAGGACCATGACCAAGATGGTACTTTAGTATGCTTGGTGAATGTACACCTACATGTATTTGTAAATGGATCGTAACATTCGAGTTCTCAATGAAAATGGTGGGATGATTTATACCATACCAGTTACAAAGCACTTCGTTTGTGCCACTGGTCACTGGATAAAATTTACTTGTCGGTGGCTAACAACAGTTTCAATTGATTTACGTTTTTAACCTATGCATTTTTGAGTCTTTAAATATTTGAACAGGGTTCAGTGGAAATATTTTTCTGAAATCATACAGAGGAATTTGGAGTGAAAATTAAAAGGAAAATTAATAGGTTTAAGATGTATTCGTGATGGTTTTGTCTCGCTAATCCGTTTTGATTCAAAAGTTAATTATGAAGGATTTAAGATATAGTATAATTAAATTAGATATGGCTTTTTTGAGGATCGATTTGCGATATATTTTAGGTAGTTCTTATTTGATTTTTTTACTTCTTGAAATTTATACTTTTAAATTAAATTTATTAACCACGTGCCATGAAAGTATCTTCTAGGTCTTTGAATACTCTTCACATGCTATCTGGATTGATCAAAATAATAATTGTCGATTTAATCCCTTGTGATCAGGAATGACATGGTTTGATTCAAGTTAGAATAGCACATGTGAATAGTGCCATAAAAATTTGAACACTCAACGCAAAAAATGTTAAAGTTGCTAAAATACGCGTTTAACCTGTTTTTGTAAGTTTGCCCATTGGCTTAATATTATTACATTATATAGTAGTTTATTTCATTCAAAGCATTTTCTTTCTTATGCAAAGTTTATATAAGGAATGATGCTTATATTAGCAATCCCTTGCCATATAGACCTTTGTAAGCAATTATATTGGAGATGGCTTTAGGAGAGTTTTTTCCTTTCAAACAAATGAAATATACTTGTTTTGGTTAGTTTAGTTTGGTTCCTCCAAAATATTTTGGTTCCTACTACTTAAAATTACATCCAAAAATTTAAGAAGTGAAATAACTGTTAGTTTCAGTTTTAACTTGAAATTGAATTCACGAAAAAAAAAAATGAATCTAATTTTAAAAATGAGTTGAGTTGGATACATTACCGAAACAATCTATGAACTGTGAGTTTGTTGAGTTGACTAACCAAAATTTTAAAAACAGTAAACCAAAAAAAGTTATATAAAATTGGATGACTCACCACATACTAAAAAAATATAAATCATTCAATTAATATAAAAACAATGTTACAATTACAAGAATATTAAACACCCCTGCCTCTCCTTGTCCATATAGTGCTCCACTTTTATAATAGAGAACCTTACACCATATATTATCAATTTATTTCGATATCCTTCGTTTTCACTTTCTTAAGTAGTATTCGTACGTTTTTCTTCCAGAATAAATAAAAGATTGAATAAAAAAATAACTTCATTTTCAATTATTATTAAATTAAATGAATCAACATTTATATTTAAAAAATAATTTAATTTTTAAATTTTTGAAAAAGAAGACGATGCTCTCGAGTTGAACTAAGATTCAAAGAGTGTTTTATATTTTGAAAATATTAAAAGAAAGCATTATCTTGTTAGAACTTACCAAGCAATAAAGAAACGTTATATGCAGATTTTCTTTCAAATGATAGTAAATATTAAGAAATTAATAAATAAAATATTATATATTAGAATTAAAGTGTGGATGTACATTCCAAAGAAATATATGCATAACAATTTGGATTTATTTGGCGTTTAGAATACCAAAAATATATATTATATTATTATATATATATATATATATATATATATATATATATATATATATATATATATATAT
>Ga0209489_101613_pt1 | contig 46430 bp, 19 predicted proteins | sample SiratrowhiteBW_FD_187527 | JGI IMG/M metagenome (GOLD analysis project Ga0209489, IMG submission 187527) | Root nodule microbial communities of legume samples collected from California, USA - Siratro white BW (SPAdes) (version 2) | ecosystem: Host-associated > Plants > Roots > Nodule | place... | reverse complement strand
AAATAAGTAAGAAAAGTGAAATTATCTAACAAAGAGTGTCAGCATTCATATAAAGAATGTCAAGCAAATTTTTCTACAGGGCAAGCAATGTGAACATGGAAATAGGGTTATAACTTTTTTTTTTTTTTCTGTGTGTGAGAGGATAGTAGGGAAAAAGTAATTAAAAATCTAGTGAGGTTAAAAAAACATTTTAAGAGAAATTTATTTGAATAGGGCGTATACAAATATACATAGGATAAAAATAATAGTTGGTATATTTTTTTATAGAAAAATGGAATTTGTATAAAAAAAATTTACGTTAATACATTATTTTATGTTATGATATAAATCTATTTAATATAAAAATATTTAACTTTTTATGATATTTATTCTAAACAAATTAAAATACTTAGAACAAAAAATATTAAACATTTTCTTTTAAAATATTTTATATATGCCAGCTAATTCCCCCGCTTTTAGGTAATACACGATCTTATAAAGTAATGCATTACATTGCATTAATTAGATAGTTAAATAAAGCACCATGTGTTGATTATTTAAGTAAGTAAAAATTCTGAAACTTTCCCAAGAGGATTATAAAAAATAATATAGATGATGTATGCAAAGCTCTTAAGATCTCATCGTATCTATCTTCCCTTAACCTTGTACAATTTTTACCACCTTTTCAGTCCAACTGAAACACTAGATAAAGGAAAACTGTTTTATGAATATTAAAAGTAGGAAACAAAATGTGTAAATATAAAAATGATAAAAAATAAATAAAATTTGACAGATAAAACAATTTTTTTAACTAAAGGGAAGTTCTGCTACAAGGAATGCTTTGTAGTTTTGGTGTTCTTTGTTTGGTTGTAAACAATGCAAGTTTTTCAAATGGGCTCACTTAGAATTCGGTTCTTATAGTTTTCTTTATCGGGCTTTTTTGTTTTCTTGATATATTTGTCTCAGACTCTGTTTTGGCACAATCTTGTAGCGAACTCAATAGACTTTTTAGGAAGTTTAAATGGACTACTTGTTATTTGGAAATTGATCAAATTGAAACATGGTTTCTTTTTCAATAATAGCGTTAAGCTTATTAGAATAGTATATACCTAAGTTTCAGAACTTTTGATTTAACAATAAAATTAAGCGTGTGTATAAATACAATATACTATTTTCAGCAATGTTAAAAGGGGCAATGAACCAATTAGTACAATTTACCATTATTGCTTTCGTGGAATTTTACAACTTTGCTCAATTTAAATTTTGCTTTCATGGGCTTTCTTTGCTTGCCATTTCTAGTGACTTGAAATTTCACGCCCGAGTAGTCTCATATTTCTCTAAATTTTGGGATATGTTGGAAATTCTTCAGCCGAATTTGTTTCCCCTAACGTTTCTATTTCAGGAGACAACAGTTTCATTAAGGAAAATGCAGATAAAATTACAAATTGAATATTATTATGTAAAAAAATGATGTTGTTTCCCGACAAAAAAGGTAAAAGAGTAGAAGTTGTTGGGAATATATTGAGTGTGGATGGGTTCTGTGGTAGTTTCATGATGTAAAAGGAAACAATATTCCTTGATTGACGACATAAGAAAGGTTTGCAGGGAAAAAGAAGGAGGGGAATAATTGGCATGAAATAGGTCTTCTTTATCACCCACCATTCTCTGACAACTCTTGCTTCAACTCCCAGACTCCCCATTATGGAACATTCTCCCTGTTCTCACCACCCCCACCATCTAAGACTAAGAACACAAAACCACACACTTACTAGAGATAATATTTATACCATTTATTCATCTGAAACTCTGACTTTTATGGGATAAGAAAAAAAAATACTTTAAAAGAAGTGTATTCATGGAATATGATCATGTAACATGATTGCTTTATTTTTCTCAAATATTTTCTGTGGCATCGTAGCCAATAACACCAGCAAATGGGCTTAAGCGAAATTGCACGTCTTTGTCCAAGCCCAGATCTTTCAGCTAATTGATTCTTTCAAGGACTGGGCTGCCATAGCTTGTGACTTGTATTCAAACAAGAAAAATAATTGCTTTTGGTTGAGAATGACTTTGTTTTCTTGAGAAATGTAGGGACCATTTAAGGTGATGCCTACGTTGACTACAAACACAAATGTTCATCCCCCAACCCTCTTTGTTTCCTTTCAAGTTCAAAATGGATGTGGTTAAGTTAGGAGTTACATGTAGTTGATTTCTAAAGCTAGCATTGAGGTGAGAAGTGGTCTAAAATGATTGTGGCACTTTTCCCCACCCACCTTCAAGATTTAGACATGAGATGCTATTTGGCCACGTCCCTTTGGTTCAATAATTTAGTTCAGCACATGGCACCTTCTTTTCATCCCTTTTATTTCTTTTCTTTAACCAATTGTCATACATAGTCCTCCCCATGACCCTAAACTTTTCAGCTTTTCAAGTCTTGGCCCCGCCAATTAATTGTCAATCCCATCCCACTTTATAACTAACTTCTTCCATTTCTCATCTTTGCCTCACGGTATATTCTTCTCCAAACCACCAAAATTCAGAACCCCCTCACACATTTGGAAACAAATCTCTCTTTTTTATGGCTAATTGCAACAACATCTGCTACCCCTTTTTTTCTATTTTCAGCAATTTGATACAGAACATACCAAAATGCTACTTTTATCATTTTCTTATTTGAAAACAAGAAACCAAGATGTTACAATGTATTGTTTCTGCAGTTACTGACAAACAAAGAACAAAAAGAAAACTTTTTTAGATGAATGATATGCTCTTATCTTAACCCTCATGCAGCAACTCCTTAACTACTCAAGCAGAAAAAGGCCTAACTTCTTTCGTGTCTGACCAACTAAACATACTGTAGTTTATGACTATGATGTAAAAAGAATAAAACAAAAAACAAAAAAAAAAAGGTCAGGATTTGCCTAATCTGAGTTGTTGGTGAAACCTAACATGTAAGAATTTTGGGTCAAAGCTTGGTTTCGTGTAACGCACTTTTCCATTTTTTACTTCCCCCAACTAAACTTTAATTAAGTTTCCTCCATGGTGGGTTTGAATCTGATATGGTTGATTTCAGTTGGCATCAGAAAGTGACTCGGAAACCCAAGTGTGGAGACAAGGCTTTGTCTATTATAAGGATCCTGCAAGGCCGCAACCTTATCAAAATTTCCTGGTGCTAATAAACACAAAGTACTAGAGTTGTCCATTTCTGCCATCAATTATGTTGTGTGTTTCTAAACATCATTTTCATATGAAGCCATAATCAAATATGATGAAGCCTCAATTTCATCCTGAGAGATTGTGAATCTTAACCAAATCATGGGTTGTTTGTGGGTGGCACATGTCTACTACCACATTGAAGGGCCACCCTTGTTTTCCTCATTGAATGATGTAGATAGCTGGCTGGCTAGCTAGTAATGTTACATCTTCCTACCTTTTATGTGACCATCTACACTCTTGCTTAAATGCAAGAAAGGAAATGCCATAACCAAGCAAAATTATCAATGTGATCGTCATTTTCAAGCTACTATGCTATTCTTTATTATGAATCGTGCATAAAGTCATTTAAGTGTATGATGATGACATGACTTGTAAAAAGAGATGGGGAATAAATTATATAGGCAACACATTCAAAAGGAAGTTCAAAGAAATGGCCTCTTTCAGACTCAGATGGTTTCAATGGCCTTTTCAAATTCATCACCTTCACATATTAAGGATTGCGCCTCCAAATATCTCCCGTGCATCATGCCGCTATATAATGTCTTTCGTATTTTAAAATTTCATATTAATAATTTGAATTTCTTTTAAAATAATTTTAGTGTTCCGGTTTTCGAATTCTATTAAGATTCATTCAAACAAGAAGTTTAAGAACACAAGAGTATATGAATAAATATGTTATGTTCCTAAAACTCATCCAAAACACAAAAATCAATCTCAATATAAAACAAAATTTCTCATTATAAAACATACCTTTATTTATCCATTCCATTAATGGTCAATTAATAGAAAACATTAAAAAATCATCATTCGAACTTAAGAATGAACTTTCATTCAATAGAAAAGAATCTCGTAAAGTTCACTAATTCCTATCCAAAGAACTTCATTCATGTTGGATACTGCTTCTAACATCTTTAATGCGGAGACCAACTTTCACCAGTTTTATTTTTTCTTCTTCTAAAAGTTAAAGAAATTTAATAAAAAACAATTTACAGAAATTTAAGATGCCAAAAAAAAAAAAAAAAAAAAAAAAAAAAAAAAAAAAAAAAAAAAAAAAAAAAAAAAAAAAAAAAAAAAAAATCTATACAAAGTATTCATTATGAAGAAAACCATCATCATCTATTCGACATATTTGAATATGACGACAATGACACTCATCATTGAAAATATTTGAATTTCAATAATGATTTTGATGATTTGTAAACCATCCCTGAGAAAAGAATTTGAAGTATTACGAGAATCAAAATATATATTTTACCTAGTTTTCAAGAAAATAATGTAGTAAAATTTTAGTTTGTTTATATAGTTCCTTTTAAAGTAAAAATAGGAATGATTTGCTTGATATATAACACCTAAAGAGCTTAGAACTGGTGTGAATGAGGTCATTCACATATAATCATAGAGAAGTGATATATATAGAGATGCTAGATGAAAATTCTACAATTATACTAACTTTATGTTAATTGTCGTAGCATAGGAAGACAGATCTAGTTGTACGGAACTCAAGTTTGTGCTTCTTGTATGGTTTCATGAGGTAATATGCACAACAAAAAATATTAAAGAGGACTATATCAAGGTTCTTTGTTCAAGAACAAATAGTAACTGATGTCATGTTATTCAAAATGTTAGTAAAATCACCACTAGATTGACAGAGACAAAAATAAAATAATTTGTATTTTGATAGACCGTATTTTTCAATGATTAATTTGAATTAAGTATTTATAATATCTTTTCTTAAGCATGTAATTAAAAAAATTAATTATTTTATTTCATTATTTACATAAAAGGACATATGATATATATTGATAGAGATTGAATTTGTAATAAATATATGTATTTAAGGAGTTCATATTGGTTGGTAAGAGATATCCTAAATATTAAAGTAAATTATTCCATCGATAATTTAAAATTTATAACGAGTCTATTTAGAAACTTCTTTATAAATATATATTTAAAAAAAAAAAAAACAATGTTTCTCTACAATAAATTAACTCATTATTGAATTAAACTGTGAAAGCTATCTTATATTAACTTTTCAAGATCTATTTTTTTAACTAAAGTAAGTAAAATAAAATAAAAAATTGAAGTTCATAATTAGCAAGCAAAAGGAGGGAGGGAAAGTGAAAGGAAACAATGAAACGGACGGAAGGAGTGTAGACAGAGAAGCATGGGGTGGGAGATATAGATTCTATCAGAGTAATTTTCAAAAGAAAAATATTAAATTGATTTCTCTTAAATTAAATTTCACTTATCTACAGGTTAAATATTAAATTTGAAAAAAATTCAGAAAAAATCATAATAAAATATTGTTCTTCTCTTCTGAAAATGTTGAGAAAAAAAATTAAAAATATATTCCAGAGTTGAGAAGTGAATAAAACCAAATACTTGCATGACCACATGGACACCAAAACCAAGTGCCACTATGAAACAAATAGTTTGTGATGATTAAAATGAACAACAGCAACACCCAAACTTTTCCACACTTAACCAACAATAAAGTTGAACTCACATCAAACCTATGGATCCATTCACACCTCCACTATGCCATCTTGGATCACACCCAAACCCCTTTCCCTACCTTTTGTCATCTTCAAATTATTTTGTCCCTCTGCCCTCTCTCACCAACCAATGCCACCAATTATATATACCTGTTTTCCCTCCCAATATTCACCCCATCTAACCTTCTTCACCTTTTCATTTCACCAAAACACCCCAACTAACTACCCCTTTCATTCAAAACTTTACAAGACAACATTCTCCTTCCCTCAAAATGCAACTTGCAATTTCATTACCTTATTACCACCTACAAGTTCTTTCTAATTAGACAACCTTAAATTAGAAGGACAGACATGTGCAACAATAAAGCAATTTAAATTTTAAACATCCGGTAAAATCAAACACCTGTACTTGCAGGAATTAAATAACATACCTGATGAGCCATGTGGCTTCGCCACTTTTTATGTCCCAACTCACCCTATGAGAAAAAACACATAAATAAATGGGTAAATGTATATGCATATATTGTGGACACACCACTTTAGGGAGAATGAAATATCTTGTGTGGGATTTTTCTCCAGAAGAAAATTAGTTTCTTTAAAGTTGTGCAGTATGAGGATACCTGTTACACCAAAAGGAAGACCTTTGTTTGATTCTTAACGATAGGAATCCACAAAAGGGTTTGTGAAGCATTTGAAAAACAAAGAAAAAAGCCTAATGGCAAGGGAGTGGAAGCAAATGATAGAATGTGGTAGATAACATTATTGTGTACGAGTTTGCATTAGCATATGAGGCTATCATAACCAAGCTGGAAAAATATGTTGTTACACCCACTAAAGGGAAGGATGAGGTACTTTAAGAAGAGGAATTTGCATATGCTGACAAATGGAGGGAATGAGTTGGTAATAATGTGTTATCTTTTTTGTTAATCAAATCTCTTTGATCATTATATGTGCTTTATTGTGTTTGGCAGCTCTAAGGAATAACAGGGCATGGAAGGTTCAATATGTTAGTGAGATAAAGATGTTGAATTTGTATCCTAGTTTGAATCACTGCTTTTTCAGTGAGGCAGCTCACAACAAGCTGGAATATTCCTCTGCTTCCTTCATTAATTAAGTACTGAAACCAACTTACATTGCATTACTTTCAATTTTATATCTAGGATTTAATTATTCATTGTGTTAGTATAAAATTAGCTCCTTCACTCATGGGCTACCCTTACACGTCCCGTAGTAAGTCCAAATCCATGAGATAAGCCGGCTTTCCATGGTTTCTAAACCGGTTCAGTTGAAAAAAGTTAGATTTTTAGAATGTAGATTAAAATTAAACTCGATTTACTTAGCTTGGAGGTTAAACTAGTTCGAATCAAGATAGAAATGAATTGATCCTCGTCTATTAACAATATTTTTTCATAATTTTTTTTATGATAATTATTTATTGTTTTTTATTATATAGGTTGATACTTTGACTTTTTTTTCTTTTAACATTAGACTCTTATTCAATAATATTAGAAAAGTTTTGATGTTTAGTTTATTTGTTTGTCTAATTATATAAGTTAAAGTTTTTATTTTATTTAATATCTTTACAATATCCCTTCTTTAATTGTGGATATTTAATAAAATAGATAAACTGCTATAAATATGGGGTTAGTCAATCTATCTTTAATTATATTACAATAAATATATAAAATAAGCTGAGAGAATAAAACATGCTCAAATGAGTCAATTCACAAATATCTTGTAATCTATTTTTAATTATATTACATTAAATATATAAAATAAGTTGAAAGAGTAAAACATGTTCAAATAAGTCAATCCACAAATCTCTTATAAATAGATTGGATTACAAAATTTTAACTTATCTAATTACACTTTAACACTCTTAGTCACCCTTTACCTTTTTCATCAATATATACCTTATTTTAAGTAGTCAAAATTGATATTTTAATAATAAAATTGTAGGATTGTGTATGATTTTACATATTATTGGAGATTAAAATCTCAGACATGATTGTGACAGAGAAAAATTATAAAATCATGTGGATTGTATTTTTTTTTTTTTAGAATCTCCATGTTCACCTTCTTGTGTAGAGGGATTCAATTAAAACAAAATATAATTTTAATTAAAAATTAATGCAATTATAATTTTATCTTAATATATATCTTGTTAGCTACAACATCACCTAATTAAGATCATACATATTTCATTAAAAAAATATTATATTTCTTTTTTAAAATCAACTTTAAACGACACTTATAAAATCAAGAGAATAAATATTTTCTTTGATTTGGATGAAAAGCCTATAATAAAAACTAGTATATATAGTACTTGGATGATTAGTTATTTCACTTTCAAATTAAATATTAATAAAAATATTTATTTTCTTATTAATTAAGAATGCTACTTAAATTAATTTAGTTTTCTTAACTCTATGAAAACTATATTTTCTAAACTATACTTGATAATATTCATTAGAAATAATGCTCAAATTTGGATAACTTAACCTTAAATTATTTTCAAAGATATTTCTTTTTTTTTAAATGAAATGTTTAAAATTATTTATATTCTATCATATCTCACATCTACATGTCTTCTCCCACATTAAATATTTAAAATTAATATATACAGCTGAAATTAAATTACCCTATTTATATTATGAATTTAAAATTTAAGAAATTTTAATTGATTTATATAAATAAATCATTTAAAAATATCAGAAATTTAAATAAAAAAACTCAAATTTGAATTACTTCAAATTCTCGTCCAAAAATATTTAAAAATAACAATATGATATATTATAGTTATATCAATTAAAATTTACTTATATTCTAATGCATTAGACTTGGATATAAAGAGACTATTATGTTAGTTTAAGTGAAAATAAACTTTTAGATTTAAATTTTGTAGATAAAAAAATAATATAATTATGTTATAAATATTATTAATCAATAGTAGATATTTCAAATCAATAACATTTATTAAATAGAAAAATGATAAGATGCTTCAAATAGTAGGGAAAACAAACAGACATCTTAAAGTTTTTTCTTCACTCACCTTTAAAATGACTACTCAACTACTAACTAAGTGCCTAGAGATTTCTTTAGATAAAGATGTGGACTACCTAGAAGCACTAGTTCAAAGAGAGACTCAAATGCATGCATATAAATGTGACCCTATATATCTCCATTACTTCAACTTGTTAAACACACAAAGGTTATATTCTAAGAACATGTTATTCTTTAGAAAAGTGTGATCATTTATATTTACCTTGAGAGAAGATTGTAGACTTAAAAATTATCAAGCACGCCATTCATGACTATAAGCCAGAGAATATTCTCAGTTGTAACATGGTCTCAGTTTCCTATTTGTGTAGCTAGGGAATATATGTACTCAAAATTTCCATCTATTTTACTATTATAAGCTTTACAATAAAATATTCCTAGTGTATATGTATGTATATTTATTAGTATTAATTTATATAAAATTAAGAACAACTAAGATATCAGCTTGTCACAAGGTTGTCCATGCATGTCTGTTGGTAGAAATTTGGCTACAAAATCCAATTGTTGATGACAAGATTTGGCACTGATAATTGCTAGGATTTTGACATTATATGCCATTATTAGGTAGCGCTTTAATCAAAGAAAAGGTTGAAAAGGAATTTTGAAGCCAAAAGTTGCCTCTGATATGAGGGAACATATATATAAATTAGTGAGTGATTTATCAAAACGAGGGGTTTGGAAAGTCATGCATGGTTGTTGAGAATTTGGACAATTCTGTAGTGAGAAGGCCAGGTTGGGAACTTGGGATTTTCAAACACCTCTCTACTTGTCAACTCTTGAGAAAATCTTTCCCAAATTTCAACTGCTACAAGAACATCAGCAGGACAAGGAAAAAATATTACACCACAAACGAGGTTCGTGTCTGCTCTCACTTCAAAATCATAAAACAATTTAAATGGTCTTTGGTGGGAACATATTCTTATTCAACACAAATAATCAATCCACTGTAATCAATTTTCGCATTCCTATGCAGAGAAAAATATCAGAATTTGGACAGAAAAACAAACACAAATATTTTTGTACGTATCAGAAGTTTGACTTGGTTGCTACTTGACTCAAGTGGTATTTTTTTAATCTTTTATTAAGACCAAGGTTGCTAATTAGTTATTCATTCACACCGTTACTCTATTTTTATTTTAATCATTTTACAAGTTAAAGTAAGAACTTTCTGTAGAAAAATGATGCACCGTCATATAAATTTTATAATGACTGAATGTGAATCCTTGTTATACAGCATGTGATTGAGAAAGGGTAAAAATTGTCAACGAAGAAATTAGTAGACTCGAATTACATTTTAAAATAATAAGTGACAATGATGCGATGATTTTATAATATCTCAGACCTTTTTTTTCTTTTGTTACAATCTTAGACCATTTTAAAGTTATACCTACGGATTTAGCAATTGATTATAATGTAAAATTTTATATGCAAATCATATATGAGACTCTTTCCCACATAAGTAAATAATTTTCAAACTAAAAGTTCTACTATTCCATCAATATTTTTGAAGTAAAGGTTTATTCACATACTGACAATTCAGTATAAAATTTTCATCTCATTTTTTAATTTTTAGGAATGAGTATAGCGTATTTGCATTTGTATTTGTTTTCTTATTATTTTAAATATTAACTAAATTAACTTTAAATTACAGTCAAAATATATAATACTATTATAACTAACATATTAGAGTATCGAATATTAAAATATCAATTAAATGGAAGTTAAATAACCAAATGCAAAAGTAGAAATGATCAAATACATTCTAGAAATAAATTACAAAATTAGAGAAGAAGAAAAATTATTATAAATTTTATAAGCTATATAATAAATTGAAGTTATTTTAATAATTTAAAACAGAAATAAATAGTAATATAATTATGAAAGGAAGACAAATACTACGTATCCATCTCTATTCTTATACTTTATTTAAAAAATTAAATATTATTCATACTCATAATACTCATATTTGTATTTAATTATTGTAAAAACTTTTCATCTAAATTAAAATAAATTCGGACACCAAGACAAGTTTATTTGTAATTTTAATAAAAAGTTATACATATAAAAACTGAATTTTTATTTAACTGTGTATGATTTTTTTTAAAATTAATATTAAAAAAGAACACTTAGTTTATTCTCACACCGAATTGCTAAGAACTTTATTCTTCTGCCAGTTTTTATTTTTTTAACTTCTTAATTTTTTTAATATATATATATATATATATATATATATATATATATTAAAAACATTCAATAATATAAATATTTTTTAAATGTTTAACTTATATTTAATACATATCAGTTTTACAGGTTAAATTATACAATTATAATTAATAATTAATTTATAAGTTTCTATAATTTAAATCATAATCCATTATATATATTTGTACCATTTAAATAATATAATATATAATTTAAATTATACTTTTTACTTAATTATTATAAATAAAAAATGTTAACTGATCAGCTCGTTTGGGCAAATTAATGGCAAAAACCCACCTTACCATCCATATGATTGATACTTTGTTTTAAGGAAATTACCAGATTTTAGTAAGAAACTTATTTAAAGAAACCAATCTCCAAACCACTAGTTGATAAATATGTTTTAATAGTTTGTAAAAGTTTCATTTTAACTGCAAATATAAATGTTAAAATAATTTTAAGGGAACCATTTCATAAGGAAACACATAGTTGTTATAAGCGGTAACCTATTTTTGTATATATTTTGTTTTCCTTTTAACAGTAACTTCACTGGAGTTGTTATACAAAGAAAAAGTATAATTGCTAATTAAATGGTAAATATATATAATATTCCTTTTAACTGTAATTAAAGGAAGCAGTTACCAAAGAAATGAAAAAAACTCTTACCATTTTTCAACAGTAAACTTTATATATAATATTTCTTCTAATTATTTATCCCTCTTAAAATATAAAAAGCAAATTTTTAATAAAATATATTTTAATAATGTCATGGGATTTTAAGAAAAATCATCGTAATTTCGAACATGTTATTTTGATGATTTTTCTTAGTTGACAGACTAGATATAATGAAACAGAAATCACTTTTATTTTAAAATTATTAGAAATAATTTTTATTTCACTACGAATATTGAATTGAGTGGAGTAAGTAGTATTGCAAGAATATTTTTTTTCTTAGTTTCTATAAAATACATTATCTAAAAATAACAGAAACTAAAAAAAATCAATTAACGTAGAAAGAAGAGAGAGAAGGATTCAAATACTCAATAGTTCTTGATTTTAACGGAAAATATAAGTATTAAATTTATAACTAGCAAGAGAAGGATTTAACTTCTATACGAGAAGACTATAAATTATAGTTTGTCTTTTATTCTTTAAAGAATATTAATCACTCTATTTAGAGTAATTAACTCAATAAAAAATAGTCACTAAACTTGTTCATACATATTTTTTATTATTTTTTGATAATATATTAAAGAGATATGTATATTTAAATTGACTTTAATTTTAATATAAGTTATTAGATTTATTAAAACAAGTAATTCAAGAGAAAGAGAATGAGAATATAATATTTATCTTTCGATCGTTGAGATGACATAACGTGTGATGACATTAAAAATATTATCTAACTTTAAAATTTAGAGTTTCGTTATAATTTTATTTTTAAAAAATATTTGAAAAAGTAAAAAAAAAATATATTTAAAATTAACCTTGACTTTAACTCCTAAATAATATAAAATATGAGAAGTAACACAATAATTATCTATTTTTGTTTATTTTAACTCAACGGAACAAAACTAAAAGAAATCCAATACGAACTTCCATTTTAATTTCCTTTCAAATTATAAACCACTCACTAATTTAAATTTTAAAATTGTCTACTTATTTAAATAGAACTAAATTTTCAGTTGTCTTTATTCTTTTAACTTTTATTTTATATCATACTAACTTATTTAGTATAAATAAATATTTTAACTTTTACAATTTAATTTGTGAAAGATGGAGATTAAATACTTATTAAAATAAATAAATGAAATATGTTGAAGCAAGAAGATGTTGATGAAGGTGATGCATTGCTGACCAAACATATAATTGCAAACACATATTAACCCTTTTCAGACATTATCTTAATTTGACGAGTAATGAGATTCAACGGGGAATGAAGTCTGGTTTGCACTGCTCAAGAAATGAAAAAGCTCTGCTAAAGTTGTTGCCTTCTGCTGTACTCCTCTTGTTTCCCAACTTTGGATTTAATTCATATACTATTCACCAAATAAATAATACACACCACCCTTACAATCATGATTCCTGCAATTTATAAATCTTAAGAATCCTTGTTAATAAAATTGTTATTATTTGCCAAAACTAAAATATCTCAGGAGAATATTAGAAATACATAGAACTTGTGCTAGAAATAAAAAAAAAAATGTGGAGAAAGGTTAAGAAAATGGTAGTGTGGGTCCAGAAACTGTTGTGACAAGTTGAGTAGTTAGGATGCTTCTTGTGAGAGAAGTTGTGTATGGAAGGCATGGAAGTTAATAATTAAGATCACATGATCTCTTTAGATGGTTTAAATATGCAAAATTTGTGGAGAGTTAGGCACAAAAAAGACAATGGAATGGCATAATTAGTGTCACAAAACAGCACTTTTGAGAGAAGTATTTGAGTGGATGCTTGAGTATTTGTTGTATTTGGGTTAACTTTAAGTGTCTAAGCTATGGCACAAGTATGCATAACCCATTATGGACATCACCCTTAGGCCTCACAGCCATCATGGTTTACCTCTCTCTATCAATTTGGCACATTACCCCTTTTTGACCTTTTCATTTCAATGTAATTCTCTCTCCCAAATTTGGCACATTATGAGAGAATAAAATATCATTGTGCTGTGAAACTTGTTTAATTAGTTTACTTTTTTTATGGAAGTTTGATCACCGACCCCTTTTTCTTTTCACCTAATCTTTTAACAAACAATATGGAAATTTATTTGACTTTTCCCTTTATTTTATTTTATTTGATTCTCATTGGATGTTGGACTTCTTGTGTAAATGGCAGGGCCATACCTCTATCATCAAACTCTATTTTATTTCTTATGTAAGGCTCAAGACAAGAAATTGATTGATCAAATTGTTCTCAAAGTGGAATTCTTCACCATAGTATATTAATATGTGTGTTCCCTCTCTTTTGTGTGTCCTACAAATCCTACCTCTTAGGAATCTTCATCCTCTCTATTAGTGGGGCCAAACACATAATCCTCAATTTAAAGTTGGGAGACCTTATCATATGTTGTATTTTCTGATTTCCCATTAACCTTTGATTTGGGGCAATCAAATCATATATTATATGAAGCCTATGCCATTTAGGACCTTAGGGCGATCCTTGAAAATGTCACCCCATTTTGGTTTGCATTTCTAAACCAAAGTATTTTATCCAAGAGCAATGGATAAGAGAAAAGTTATTGGAAATACAGTGTTTTGAAACATGCCATACATATAAATTAAACATATTCCATTCAACCTAAAACTGTAATATATCATTGTATCACTTAAAACTATTTCTTGATTAATTTAAAAAAAAAAACTACTTAACTAACTAACTTTCATTCTTTTTTATGATTAACATAATTCATAATCAAAACAGAGAACCCACCTAAAATATCCCAAGTTATAAAAATGTGGGAGAAAAATGGCATTTAAAACTCATTTTTCTGCACTGAAGTGTCTTTTTAAAAATTTTCAATCACATGATTGAGTAAAATATGGAATTGATTATTTGTTATGATCTAAAGTTGTTAAAATTTATTTTTGGACTTAAGGTTACCAACTCAGTGCATAGTATTTCTTGCATTCATGAAAGTAGGTAAAAGATACAATGTATAATTAATATGATTAAATAAAGGTTAAAAATAAATATACCTAATTATGTTATGGTTGGTCATGGGTCCGGTCAATCCAACAGATTGAATTGAATTAAAAGAGAAATTTAAAGTTTTTTTTTCAACTATGAGTTTAATTTAGTTTTAAAGTTGTAAATTTAATGATGACAACAATTCAAGTATCAAAATTTGAACTGCACGTCAACTTTGACTGGACTTGAACCAATCTAAACCTAGATCATTTAAATAATTTTAAGCCTTTATATCATAATTAGAACTTTTGAAACGAACGCAACACATTTTTTAGTTATAGTTTCATCAATATCTTCTCACTTTACCCTGTTTAAGTATGTTTAGATTAATTGAGTTGAACTAAATATGTTTAAGTTAGTGTTTTTAATTGGTAATTGTATAAATTATTCCAACAATACTGTAAAATTTCGGCACATCATCAAGAATCAAATTAATTAAGTTAGTTTGAGTTAATTTATTAATTTTATTTATTTTGGAAAAAATTAAATTGATTCAACCAAAAAGTAATGGAGTGTAATTAATTTATTCAGTTTGTTTGTGTGGTTGTAGCAGATAGAGGGTTTATGCATGCAGTGGAATGTGCATGGTGTTGGGAAGAAGAGGTTAAAATAAAAGCAAAGCAGAAACTCAGTTTTTGGACTTTCCTGTGTTTGAGTTGCATTTATATACATATAGGTGTTGCATGTATGTGTACGTATTCCTACCCACATTAATCACCCTATCTATGCCATTACTTTCAACCTCACTTACTCTTTCTTCTCTTTTTCAAAGATTACTATTACTTAAGATACCTTCTAAATCCGGAATAAACATATTCAAAGTTCCATACTAAATATATGTAGATATTTTTTCAGAAATCGGATAATACTTTTCATAGATTTTGTTTTACCATATATATATATAATAAATATTTTATTATTATTATTATTATTATTATTATTATATATTATCTTCACTCTAACTAATAACTGAATTGTCCAAATATAATTGCATAACCCTTACCAAAACTTAAAGTCCAAAAATATGAATAAAAAGTAAGAGTTGAAAACTGTAAAAAAATTAATTCTGTAAAAACAAATTTATTATAACTCTAATAATAATTTTATATTTAATTCAACATTAATACTAACTTACAAATTTAAAATTATATCTTACTTGTATATTATAATTATAAATTATATAAGTCTTCTTGATCAAATCATATATTAACATAACTTTTAAAATATATTATGAAAGTTAATAAATTTATTATATTGATCATTCGATCATAATATAGATCTTACACTTTCAGTGGGAAACTAGTTTTCTTACTATTTTTTCAACTTTGTTTAATTTTTTTATATCTGACAAGTTTTATATTTCAGTTTTCCTCTACGATTTTTCTCGTACATTAACATACACTATGTTAGGGAACTTAATTTAAATATTTTATTATCAAATAATAATGTATCATTTTCAATAGTATTAATAGTCGTATCTTATGATTTTGTTTGGTGGGTGATGTCACAAAAAGTACAAAAAATTATGAAAATGTATTATATTAATAATATATAAAATAACGGCTTGCATTTTTCCTCATTATTTATTGTATTCAATTTTGTCACAATATCGATAAATGAATCATTATCTCTTAATTAAACATCAACTCAATTTAATCTTATTTTTGTAAAATCAATTTAATTGTATATTTTCTATCTGAATTGACTTAGCATTATTACTCTCTACCACAATGTTATTAGTTACAACTTTTTAGTGAATTTAAAATTGTTGCTATTAATTAACATCACCAGTTCACATAATTTTGACATGAAAAATAAATTAGATCAATTTTAAAATGAGAGCCAAAATTGAACCATTTATTAATAATTACACGAAATTGAATAAAATAAACAGTAAAAAAACAATAAAGTGTAAAATAAATGTTATTGTTTTATTTCATTATCTGGGAATGTTTTTCAATTAAGAAATCATAATTAAATATCTGAGACCTATAATTGACAACACAAGCCTTTCACTAGCACAACTAAAATTAATCACATCATGCATTAATTACAATTGCAGGATAGCAGAGTAAAAAGACAGAACTGTTTTGAGGCAAACACATGAGAAAAGGAATTTCCATTAGTATTTTGTAGAAGAAACTGCAGTGGTTATGCTCTTCCCATTTCACCTATTTTACAATTCCTCACTCTTTTTCTGCTTCCACCACAAACAACTCAACCTTAAGCCAATAACACTGTACGGTAAGCGTGAAAAAGAAGAAAACACAGAAATCCAACATGCCCCTTTCTATTTTTTTCCCTTTTTCTCACAATAATACCAATATGTTCAGCCATTCTTCATCACTGGTTTGGTTTGCTTCAGTTTCACGTCAATATTAAAAAAAAAGGAAAAAGAAAATCTGTTATTGCTTATATTAATATTATATTGATCTAATTATTGCCTTGCCACAATGTCATGTCACTAATTGCAATTGCAAAAAAGGAAAATAGAAAAAGGGTCTCAAAAGCTCAAAGGAATTTGACAGTGTCAGAAGTTCAGACACGTTATTGTTTTTAAGCCAAAAAGAGGAGCTGACCCTGCTGTTGCTACTGCTGCTGCTGATCTTAATCAAACTCAGAGCGTGATGTAATTGTAAGATGCTGCTTTACTTTACAGGCTCTGATGAAGTAGACGTTAATTTTGCCATTTGAAGATTCAAAATGTGAAAAATAATGGTCCTAAATTCCTAATATTTTAATTAAACTCTAGTAGCAGATGGTTGCCACTTAAAAAATCATTATTTGCTGTCTTTTTCACTATACAATTCTGAAAAAATGGAGGAATCCCCAGATACGTTGAGGATTGCCTGACAAATGTGGTGCAAGTACTTGGCTTTCTTCAACCTCAGTACATAAGATTCCTAAAATGTTTCATGGTTTTAATGTTACTGCAAATATGGGTGTCCACGTTTAGGTTTGCAGCCTATGAACAAATACGTTTCAGGGTTAACCATATTTTTTGCACACAGTTTTTCAATCCGCAAAACCCCTTTTTAAATTATTTATCAGGGTAGAACGCATAAAAATATTTAGTGGTAGATCATGTGCATAAATGCTTTCTTTCGGAAAAAATGGCTGTTCTTTTATGTGACGTGCTTTCTTTTTTTCGTTTTTTTTTTTAGGTTTCGTGGGTTGGAGTAGAGAAAAGTGGCGCACAAAGAGGGGATGTGACAAAGGTGCAAAGCAGAGTCCTTGGTTGTGATTGGGACAAGTAGTTAAATAAATTTTCTCATAACATTTTCTTTTTAGTTTTATTTTAGTAAATTATTAACTTCAAGTTGAAGCAGAGGCTGGAGAATAAATTGGGCATCCTGCTAATTATTTTTTTGACCAAAAAATGATTCCATTAAAAAGGGAACCATGTTAAAAAAATCACCCCTCAATTATTTTTAAATTAAGGGTAAAATGCAAAAAAGAGAGAAATATAAAATAACAAAAAAGGGATAAAAATGAAATTTGACAAACATGCACTATCAAAGTGTATATCTTTTACAATATCAACTAATAACAGATTATCATTTATTTTTTTTGGAATTTGGAGCTTGGAGTGTATATATTATTTAACTTTAATAAATCAGGAAGTCATTAAATTTGCAAGATGACAATAATTGAATATTGGAGTTAAACTATAATGCAGTTTAAAGTGGTTAAAAATTATTTATGGCGGTTTTATTAACTTTACACATCAGAAAAATATAAAAGATATTAACTTTAAACATCAGAAAAATATAAAAGATATGGAAGCATGATTATAAGATTTTAAATTTACAGATCTAATTAAAAAGATTAAAAAGTGGAGGACTTTAAGGTGTAAAGCCTATTTTTATTGTAAAAAAGTAAAGTTTGTAAAAAATACGTAGAAGAAGAAGAAGAATAATGCTATAATCCTGTTCTGTATTGCATATGATAGAGTCAAAAATTGATCTCGAAGTTTAGTGAGAACAGTGAAGATTGTCGGGTGGAAATTCAAAACTTTCTCTCTCTCTCATCATCTCAATGAATGTCTTCAAACTTTTCTCTGTCTAGGTTCTCACCATGTGTCACTTTCGGTGTTTTTTACAGGAGCAGAAAAACTCAACATTAACCCACTTAACTTAAACACTCTCTAAACTCAACTCAACATGAAGGAAGGAAGGAACGTGCCCACAAACGAAGAAGGAGAAGAATGAAGAATAAAAAGAGTGAAATTAAGAAGCTTTAGCCAGATCAAAAAACTCCACCAATAATAATAAATAATAGAGAAAGAGAGATTACGGAGAGATCAGAAGAGTTGGTCAGCAGTACTAGCATGAGTTAGGAGTGGTAGAGTGAGACAATAAAGTAGAGAGGGGAGGGTGGGAAGTGTGCATAAACAATTCTGCAAATGTCAAAAGATTCTGAGGAGATAAAAACCATTGAGCAGTGGAAATGGTCCGAAATGCAAGGCCTTGAGCTTGTTCCTGATGCTGCAACTTCACAACAACAACAACTACAAGACCAAGTTCCAAGGGAAATGGAAAGTGGTGAACAACCCAACAAAGATGTTGGTGCTGCAGTTACTATGAACGGTGGTGGTTCCGTTAGTGGGGAGAAGGCAGAGAGAGTTCCCTCTGTTGGGTTTGGAGAGCTTTTCAGATTCGCTGATGGGTTGGACTATGTTCTCATGGGAATTGGAACGGTTGGAGCAGTTGTGCACGGTTGTTCGCTGCCTCTCTTTCTTCGCTTCTTTGCGGATCTTGTCAATTCCTTTGGCTCCAATGCTAATGATGTGGACAAGATGACACAGGAAGTGGTTAAGGTAACAATTAAACATAACAAATATCACAAACAGAACTCAGGAGATGCTTTTTTGTTTTTGGAGTGGACGTGAATGAGTTGTGTTTCGTGATATTTTTGCAGTATGCATTTTACTTCCTGGTGGTGGGGGCTGCTATATGGGCATCTTCTTGGGCAGGTGAGTGATTGTCACTATGCTTTGTTTGTGTTTTTTGGCTTTGAATTTTCATTGATGGGTTTGGAGTTGTTGCAGAGATTTCGTGTTGGATGTGGAGTGGGGAGCGTCAATCCACCAAGATGAGAATCAAGTATCTGGAGGCTGCGTTGAACCAGGACATTCAGTTCTTTGACACTGATGTACGGACTTCCGATGTTGTTTTCGCAATCAACACCGATGCTGTCATGGTCCAGGATGCCATTAGTGAGAAGGTGCAGTAGCAAGTTGTGTACTTTGTTTGGCTGTGCTATTAGATTTGAACTAGTTTTTTTGTTTTTTGATGGTTGGTGTTTGGTGTGCAGTTGGGGAATTTCATTCACTACATGGCTACTTTTGTTTCTGGCTTTGTTGTGGGTTTCACTGCTGTGTGGCAATTGGCTTTGGTCACTCTTGCTGTTGTTCCTATGATAGCTGTGATTGGAGGCATTCACACCACCACCTTGGCCAAGCTCTCTGGCAAGAGCCAGGAAGCTCTTTCTGAAGCTGGCAACATTGTGGAACAGGTAAGACTTATGGGTATCACAAAGTTGAGAACTTTGTGTATTGCATTTGATTTGAATTAGCAATACATTACTTCTCTCATTGTTTGTGCATTGCAGACGGTTGCACAAATCAGAGTGGTGCTGGCCTTTGTTGGGGAGTCCAGAGCATTACAGGCTTATTCATCAGCCTTGAGGGTTGCACAGAAGCTTGGTTACAAAACTGGGTTTGCAAAGGGAATGGGATTGGGGGCCACCTACTTTGTCGTTTTCTGTTGTTATGCCCTTCTGCTGTGGTATGGAGGCTATCTTGTTAGGCACCATGCCACCAATGGAGGACTTGCCATTGCAACCATGTTTGCTGTTATGATTGGCGGATTGTGAGTCCTAGTAGTGTGCATTTTCGTGTTATAATCATTGAAAAACCATTCATTTAAGGTTTGTTTTAGTAACATGTTTAAGGATTTGATTGTCGTATACACAGGGGTTTGGGGCAATCTGCACCCAGCATGGCTGCATTTACAAAAGCCAGAGTTGCTGCTGCAAAGATTTTCCGTATAATTGATCACAAGCCGAGTATTGATCGAAATAGCGAATCTGGCATTGAACTAGAGACTGTTACTGGACTTGTGGAACTGAAAAATGTAGACTTTTCTTACCCATCTAGGCCAGAGGTTCGGATCCTCAATGATTTCTCCTTGAATGTGCCTGCTGGCAAGACCATTGCTCTGGTTGGTAGCAGTGGCTCTGGTAAGAGCACTGTTGTCTCCCTCATTGAGAGATTCTATGACCCAACTTCAGGTAAAGTTACTGTGCAAAGTTTGACTAGTTTATTTGAACCTTTTGAGATTGAAGTTTTGTGTAGTTGTGGTTATAATATTGAGAAAAAAAAAAAAAAAAAACTGTGTGCAGGACAAGTTCTATTAGATGGGCATGACATTAAAACTTTGAAGCTTAGATGGTTGAGGCAGCAGATAGGATTAGTGAGCCAAGAGCCTGCTTTGTTTGCTACCACAATACGAGAAAATATACTCTTGGGTAGGCCTGATGCAAACCAGGTTGAGATCGAAGAAGCTGCCAGGGTTGCTAATGCACATTCCTTCATTATTAAACTTCCTGAGGGCTATGAAACCCAGGTTAGTCATCTGTGTTTTATGAAAATGGCTTCGGGAATTGCATTTGTGGTGATGATTGATGATGACCCTTTTTAACTAGTCACATCATTGGATTTGAATATTTGGCGTGGAACTACAGAATAAGCATCTGATTGTTTCCATGGTTGTGTCACTTATCAGTCACTTTTATTATAAATTACAAAATAAAACATAAATTGCAAAATAGAAAAGGTGGATAATAAAAAAAATGAATGTGTTTATCCCCAGATTGCTACTATTGGTAATTAGCACCACAAAAATAGAGTATTGTCTGGACTATTTATATTTATTTGGTCAACAAACAGACCTAATTATTTTTTTAAAAAAATGAGGTTTGTTCAGAAGTCAAAGCCAGGGAGTGCATGTTCATACATTGCATCTGAAAAAGGCAAAGAGGGTAACATGCTTCTGTCAACGTGCATGTTCATTCTTAAATAAGGACATGACAAACAACCGACCAGGAAATGCTCAGAATATAACAAAAAATGAACACCATGAAAAAATTTTCTCAATTAGGCTCCATTAGAAGATATAACTTCTACATAGGACTTTTAATAAACTAAATATCATCGATAGGAAGAAGGAATTGTATAATATAAGATAACTTAAAGATGATGAGACAGAAAGCGGTAGTATATTCACAATTTTAGTCCTGGACTTGAAGATAACTTAACCTCTGTTTGGATATCACGTGATGGGTGGAGTAGGATGGGAATTTAACAGAATTGAATAAAATACAATTCAAGTACTTGATTATTTTATGATAGATAGATAGATCCAGGTAAAGTTTTCATTCACTTGCTCTGAAAGTGGATGAAATAGTAATGGTGGAAGAAATATAAAGAGATATTGGATGAAATGAATTAGAATATATTTTAGTAGATTCCATTCCATTCCATCTTTCTTAAATAAGCTAAACAGTGACAACTAGTTTATCAATCTGAACATAGGCTTTGAAAATGAAGAATTGCTAGACTGATGTCTGATGAAGTTAAAATTTATTGTGTGTTGGCAGGTAGGAGAAAGAGGGTTGCAACTTTCTGGAGGGCAAAAACAGAGAATAGCAATAGCAAGGGCAATGCTGAAAAACCCTGCAATTCTTCTCCTAGATGAGGCAACAAGTGCATTGGACTCAGAGTCAGAAAAACTGGTGCAAGAAGCCCTTGACCGGTTCATGATTGGCAGAACAACTCTTGTCATTGCTCATCGCCTCTCCACAATTCGCAAAGCTGATCTTGTAGCTGTGCTTCAGCAAGGAAGTGTTTCTGAAATTGGAACTCATGATGAGCTGTTCTCAAAAGGTGAAAATGGAGTCTATGCCAAGCTTATAAAGATGCAGGAGATGGCTCATGAAACTGCCATGAGTAATGCCAGAAAGAGCAGTGCAAGGTAGCTTTCACTAACATTCAGCATTGACATTCTTTGAAAATGCTGATTGAAGTTAATTTTCATAGTATATGAAAGATTATTCATCATTTGGACACTAAATGTTCGAATCTTAGATATATCATATATCCATATATCATCTCAAGTGGCATTTTCATTTGCAGGCCTTCAAGTGCTAGAAACTCTGTCAGCTCACCAATAATTGCTAGGAATTCTTCTTATGGACGGTCACCATACTCGCGTAGGCTGTCTGATTTCTCTACATCTGATTTTAGTCTGTCCCTAGATGCATCACATTCAAATTACAGGCTTGAAAAGCTTCCTTTCAAGGAGCAAGCTAGTTCCTTCTGGAGACTTGCAAAAATGAACTCTCCTGAATGGCTTTATGCTTTAATTGGCTCTATAGGATCCGTTATTTGTGGATCTCTCAGTGCCTTCTTTGCTTATGTTCTTAGTGCTGTCCTCAGTGTGTACTACAATCCAGACCACAGATACATGATCCGTGAAATAGAAAAGTACTGTTACTTGTTGATTGGTCTTTCATCAACCGCACTTCTCTTCAACACACTGCAACACTTCTTCTGGGACATTGTTGGAGAAAATCTTACCAAACGTGTGAGGGAGAAAATGCTCACCGCGGTGCTAAAAAATGAAATGGCTTGGTTTGATCAGGAGGAAAATGAGAGTGCCAGGATTGCCGCAAGGCTGGCTCTTGATGCCAACAATGTCAGATCAGCCATTGGAGATCGAATTTCAGTAATTGTGCAGAACACTGCACTTATGCTAGTTGCCTGTACTGCAGGTTTTGTGTTGCAGTGGCGCCTTGCCCTTGTCCTCATAGCTGTCTTCCCTATTGTTGTTGCAGCCACTGTTTTGCAGGTTTGTTTTTTGTACATTTCTTTCTTGACACGTTTTGTGATTCAGTTCTGTGTTTTCATTTGTATTCTTCTGTGTGTTGTACAGAAAATGTTCATGACTGGTTTCTCTGGTGACCTGGAAGCTGCTCATGCCAAGGCTACACAACTTGCAGGAGAAGCTATAGCGAATGTGAGGACCGTTGCAGCCTTCAATTCAGAAACAAAAATTGTTGGTCTTTTCACCTCCAATCTCCAAGCTCCGCTAAAGCGTTGCTTTTGGAAGGGACAAATTTCCGGAAGTGGATATGGTGTAGCTCAGTTTGCACTTTATGCTTCCTATGCACTTGGTCTTTGGTATGCTTCTTGGCTAGTGAAGCATGGCATCTCTGACTTCTCTAAAACAATCCGAGTTTTTATGGTCCTAATGGTTTCTGCAAATGGTGCTGCTGAAACTTTAACACTTGCTCCTGACTTCATCAAAGGAGGCCGAGCCATGAGGTCAGTCTTTGAACTCCTTGACCGTAGAACTGAAATTGAACCTGATGATCAAGATGCCACTCCTTTTCCTGATCGTCTTCGTGGTGAAGTTGAACTTAAGCATGTAGATTTCTTTTATCCATCTCGCCCTGATACACCAGTTTTTCGTGACCTCAGTCTTCGTGCAAGGGCTGGTAAAACTCTTGCCCTTGTAGGACCTAGTGGCTGTGGTAAGAGCTCGGTTATTGCACTTATACAGAGATTCTATGATCCAACATCTGGTCGGGTCATGATTGATGGCAAGGATATAAGGAAATACAATCTCAAGTCCTTAAGAAGGCACATTTCAGTGGTACCTCAGGAACCATGCTTGTTTGCTACTACTATATATGAAAACATTGCTTATGGGCATGAGTCAGCCACTGAAGCTGAGATAATTGAAGCTGCAACTCTTGCCAATGCACACAAGTTCATATCTGGTTTGCCAGATGGATACAAAACGTTTGTTGGGGAGAGAGGTGTTCAGCTATCCGGGGGACAAAAGCAAAGAATAGCAGTTGCTCGGGCTTTTGTGAGGAAGGCTGAGCTGATGCTTCTTGATGAGGCCACAAGTGCACTTGATGCTGAATCTGAGAGGTCGGTTCAGGAGGCTCTAGACCGAGCCTCCTCAGGAAAAACAACTATCATTGTTGCACACAGGCTATCAACTATAAGGAATGCCAATCTGATTGCTGTGATTGATGATGGCAAAGTAGCTGAGCAAGGCTCCCATTCACAGTTGTTGAAAAATCACCCGGATGGGATATATGCACGCATGATTCAGTTGCAAAGGTTCACACACAGCCAAGTCATTGGAATGGCCTCAGGTTCAAGCTCTTCTACAAGACCAAAAGATGATGAAAGAGAAGGCTAGCCATTCAAATGAAATTACCAGCTACAGGATTTTATTAGCCATATACCCATTATAATTATTGGCATTTTTGTTTTGACCATAGTATAGTTTGTGTATCATCCCTACCCCCTCTTTCTCTTCCAATTCAAGAATGTATCTTCTTGTCTTTATGAATGTTACTAAGGAAATGACAAAGACAAATACAGGAACAAGATTGAAATGGATGATTCTATGCTCATCCTTTTTAATTTATTGAAGGCAACTTTTGCTCCAAAGAATCAACACATTGCATAGTAGTACATACACCTCCTTGATGATTTAAGTAACTAGTAAAAAATCATTGCCATCAGGCTGAACTTCTTTGCATTTGCATACGAGATATATTGCCTTGAGGTCATGCAAATAACAAGAGTGAGCTTTAGCAATTTGCTAGGTGCAAAATGGACTATTAACAAGGACTTAAAAAAGTGTTTTGTGAGGGCAGTAAATGGTCCTATCAAAATTGTGTCACTTTCCAACACTGATGGCACAGTGGTGGCGGTGGCCATGAGTCTTGTAGGACTTTAGCCTCTTGACCATTTGAGACACATCACAATCAGGCACTCAACACGATGCACCATCCCTTTCACGGGAATCCTAAATATTCATTGCTTATGATCCCAATGGTGGGATAGCAAGTGCATACGAAGGGGACAAGCATTATTGAGTTAAGATCACATGATGGTGGCACAAACGTGCATGGCATTGAAGTAGAGAGCAGGTGAGAATCGGAGAAGGATCTAAATGTGGGAGGAGTTTGTGGACAAGTGGTGGCACAGAAATCAAGTACAGAGTAGGAAAATGACACAAAAAAGAGAAGGGTGCATGGTGCTCAAGTGCTTGCTATCCGTAATGGGGACCAAACCTTGGTCCCTTTAATTTGTTAAAACCAAAAAGTAAGGAAATGTGAGTAGCGGCATAAGGGATTGGATTGCAAATGGCTTTGGTGAGGATGACATAATCCATGGTACGTTAACAAGGTTCGTGATAGTGAGTTGGGTAAGCATTTTACTTAACGACAAATTTTGAGACAACAACACATGCTGTGACTCATGGTTTTGATAATATATGTTCCATTCAGCCAGCAATGTAGACAACTTGTTATCACCCCCAATCAAACCATTCATTATAGAATATCTACTTCTAAGATTTCGTAGATCACTAGCCACTGACATTAGGCACGTTGGGAGGCTTCCTGAGAAACAAAAAGGAATTTTCAAAAATTAAACCAGATTATGTGTTCTGTAATGTTCTATTCAAATTTTCACATCAGTAGTCATGAAATCAGTCTTCAAAGAAGTAAAGTATCAATTGAAAAGTAATTCATCTACTAGTAGATGTTAACCAAACCTTGTAATCTGCTTAAAAGATTCCAGATTTTAACTGCTCAAACTCATTCACCTTATGGGTTAATTTCACCATGACATGATGTTCGCCTTCAAAAACAAAAGAACATGGCATGATGTTTTTGTGTTTTTCTAAAATTTTTGTCTTTTTAAACAATTGGCATGTGTTTGCACGAATATTTTTGTTTAACCAAACTAATGGACTAAAGAAATTAAAAAATAATCCTTACTCGAATATGGGGTCTCAAAATCTATAATATAACACTATATTTTATATTAATAATGAAACTAAGTAATTTATCAATAACATTTTATATAATATGATAATATATTTATAATGGTTTTCTTTAAAACAAATAATACAGATATTTCAGTTCTAATTATAAACATTTTTATTTCACAATTTAACTATTCACAATATTTAATATTATATTAACAGATTAGACTAAACAAATTGTTTAATTTTGCATATCTATTCAATCTAAACACTTTCTAATTGAATATACTGCACAAAAAGTAATTAATGCTTGAATACCAAATTAATTAAACCCAACCTGACTCTGACTAATTTTAGATGACATCACTCTAAAGTACGATGTAAATGAGTAAATTTCGTTAGTAAAAAATAGTTTGTTTAAGTTTGTATTATTTATTTAAATAAGTTTGATCGAAAATTTAAACTTGACTTTTAAGAAAAAGCAACCCTAAACATAGCTTAGATGTCTAGTTTATAATTTTTTATTTTAATGAATATTATTAAATCATTATTCAATTCTACCATTTTAGTATTTAATAAAAATGTCAATACTATATGATTATCTACTTATAAAAATATGTGTCTAACATGTGCTACGTGGAATTCAAACATTTTAAGCAATTACATTTTTAATTCATCATCAGCAATTTAAAGAAATGAATGATTAACAAGTTGATTTTGTAACTTGTTTAGTCTCAACTTAACTTAATTAATAATCAAATAACTAAACAAGTTTAATTAGACATTTAAAGAATAAAATTTATTAAATTCTAGTTGAGATTTGGATGTATGATTTAATAGTTAAGAATCCAATTAAGTCTAAATTTCACCTTAAATAGATATGAAAAAAATTGAGCAATATAAAAAAGAAATTAATAAATTCATTATCTTATAGTGGATTTTACTCGTTTATTAGTATTAAATTTCACATAAATTTCCCTCGAAAAATCAATCACTCACTCACTCACTTATTCTTAACGTAAAAAGAATAAAGATAAATCTAATTTTCAATAAGGATAAACCTCACCTAATAAAAATTTTCTAAATAGTTATTTGGAATTGGTAAGATATTGTCTACGTGGAACCATCCCTACATGTTCAAAAACTTTGTGCAGATTTGCCATCTGCATCTCTTTGCACCACCCATTATTTTTTTATCCAAAATATAATTCACATAAACTTGTTTGGGTTTGACCTTATATACTACCCAAAAACATTTTGAAAAGGGGGTGCAGGATAAGTTTTTTGAGGGTGTACGAAGAAATTCTCAACTTATTGGGCAGGGTGATAAAACCAGATTCTGATGCAAATAATAACATATTGAAGGCCATTTTCTTTAGGAATAATGAAGACTGTATGGAGATTCAGTAAAAATAATATTTGAAGTCATGGTTGGACAAGCTAACTAGTAATTTCAGAGTAATAGTATTTAAAATTGAAAAAACCATTATAGATTTTATTAGTAGTACTGCATGAATATAAAATTGTCGTATTATAGAGCATTTAATTACGGAAGCAATGTAGAGATGTTTTAAACCATCATTTTGAAATATTACCATGACTTTTATAATAATTATTTTAGAATCAAATTTATAATGCTTTTAATTCTATTAATGGTATAAACCTTTTACACTAAAATTAAACTCAGCTTTTTTAGTTATCTTAGAAATTTCAAGCCTCCGCAAACCCATGGCTCTGCTTTGACTTTTAATCGCCAGTTGTAAATATTAATTTCAAATTTCAAATTTTAAATTTAAATTTACTTTTCAACTTTTCCTACCTATATATACCTCATAAATAGCAAAACAACTCGTGCTTGCAAATATTCACAGATAAAGTATACTTTAAATTGTAAATGAATAGGCTAGTAAGAGAGAAGCAGTTAAAATTGTTGTTAACTAAATTATCTATCAAATCTTAAACTGTTATTCTCATCCACGAAATCGCCACAAGTATTTTGCAATTTACTAGGCAGTCCAAAAAAAAGACACATAACTAAAAATGTGTTTAACTGATGCAAATAGGGATATATAGGTCCCCACTGAGAATAGGCTTAGACACTAAAATTGCTACCTGCACATGTATCCAGGTTTCTTAAAAGTGGGTAAAAGCGGGTAGGGTAGGCAAGAAAACTTTACTACATACCTACTCATTAATATCAATAGGGAAGTATATGAATTGAATAGTACATCTATATTGCAGATACAAGCAAACCTATGAAAGCTCACAGAAAAACTGATAATTTATACGTGGCTGAATTGTGGTGCGGTAGACAAGTGAAAGAGTCGAACGGCATGACAAACTGTTTGAAGCTCATACTTTTGAACTAGGCATATCAAACTGATCAAGACTATACACGAAGGGAAAGAGATTTCTTTCACCAGTTACTCCTTACAACACTCACATGCAAATCAAGTTTATATGTCAAGAACCTAAGCTGAAGCTGTGCCAGAGTCCTGAAAGTATGATCATAGCTCAACAATGACACAGGGATATAACTCCAATAGTTTTTGTTCCCCAGCTGGTATTTCATCTATAACATAGACATATATTTCATACAGACATCACGTAGTTCACCATAAACGGAAACAACCTTATGAATGCCTCTTGCACACCAAAACATTTTGAAAGCCTCGTTCATTTTGCAACTGATACAAAACATCATATGGGTAATTAATATTTATTTTAAACTCCAATAGCTGAAGAGAAAAGACTTTAGCAGAACGAAGGCAGCACCCATGGATCGTAACTTTTAACTGACATCCATTGATAAGGAAGCCGGCAGTAAAGCTGAAATACTAGGGAATTTGTCCTCATTGAACTTGAGTGCACAAAAAAATCAGATAAACCAAATGATCGTGTTGCAGAAGTTTTTAAAGATTAATGTCTTCTTCGTACTAAGGTGTGGGATATTTTTATTAAGCACTCCTTTCTCGTGTCTTCATAGTAAAGAAGGAAAGGCTAAACCACTAAATTGATCGCCTCCTGACGACTGGAATTTACTGAATCAAGTAACCAAAAGATGTACTTTCCTTTCTGGATATTTTTTAATTGAAATTGCTTTACAGTGATCGATCATAGTTGAATAATGCTCTCTGATATGAAGCGGATTAAGGTAAGAAAAGAACACATGGGAAAATCATCCATTCTATTAAATGATATTTCTTCTCTTATATCATTTATTTCTTTAAGTCGTCGTATTTTAATACTATTATTCATCTTTAACATCATTTAATATTATTATATGTCTTTAATCTTTACCATCATTTAATACTAATATATATCCTTAATATAGACATTAGTATTAGTATTATGAAACTCTTGAACTTTCATATTGAAATAAAAATATAAACCCTCTCCTTTATTTATCTATCCCACTTTTCAGTTGCATCAAACTTTTTAAACAAGGTACCCTCTCCATCATTCCTGTACTTCATACTAATTTCCTCTAATTACCTATTGTTTGCCAAAGTGATATTTATATAAAATAAAACATTTTGGAAATACAAACAAGAAAGTACATATGGAGAAATGTAATTATTTATATAGAAATGAAAAGAAATAAAAATGCAAGCTGCAGTGTCTTGAAAATGCTTTAAAAGTTCTGGTAAAAAATGAAGATGAGCAATTTTATGACAACAAGCAAACATGTTCTTTACAGTGGTAAAGGAGATAACCATCGTTTCAATTAAGCATCTTGACCACAGTCTATCTTGTGAACTCAGGAATGCAAGAATCCTATAGCAATTTATAGAAAACCAATAAATGAAGTTCATTTGACTTAATAAGCACCTACTCACAAAATAACAACAGTGGCCTATTTAGAAGACTCACGTGAGTAAAAATTAATTAAAAAGAAAAACTTATAGTTCTGTTTAGTAAAATTAACTAAAAAAAAAAAGTTGAAAAGATAGCCAAATATAAAGTTAAAGAAATTAAGTCAAAGCTAAAAAAATTAGATAATTACATGTTCAGTAAACTAAATTTTTTAAAATAATAAATCAGGACATGATTAATTATTGAATCAAATTTTAATATTAGATAATTACATATTTACAAAAAAAAAATACTAATCTATATTTTTTAATTAATTTAAATTTTTATAATCTTTTTTTATATATAAATTAAATTTCAAATACTATTTATGTAAAGATTTCTTATTTATTATAATTTAAAATAGTTTTAATTTCTTAATAAAATAAATATTTCTTTAAAATAAAAATAAAAAACTAAAACAATAATAAACAAGGGCAATATTAAATCAATAATCCAAATCATCACACCCACTTTCAAGAAAAAGTATTGGCATACTCGTCATACAAGCACGACCATCAAAATCAAACAAATAGTTCCATTTAATATTTAAAGTGAAAAATCCACATGGATCCATATTGAGAATCAAGTCTTAATATTCTATTTTTTTTTTTTAAAAAAAGAAAACAATATCTGATTTATACGAGCGAAATCTCATATAATCAATTGTATCTCAGCACACGGTTATCACCAAATCTGTCTTCTGTTTCCTTGTCTACAAATCGGTCATGTCCTTGCACATATAGAGATTAGAAATGAAGAGGGGAGCAGGGAATGTGGGAGAACAACCTAAAATAATGTAAACAGAACAGACAGTTTTGCTGTATGAGTACATGCATATTCAGACGCAGGTGAGTATGCACACATACAAAACAAGTTCTCAAGGACTATGTGAATAAATAAAGGTAAATGAAATACCAATACTAAAGAAGAATACATAAACCACAAAAAAAAAAAAAAAATCAAATTCTGATTTACTACAGATCATCAAGTTTAACCTCATACTGTTCTGCAGTAGAGAGAATTTTGACACCAACCACGCCCCTTTGCCATTCTGAATTCCCCACTAATACAAGCCGCTCTGCATTTACTCTGGCTGCTCGTTTAAAAACCCTAGGAGAGAATAAACATTATGATTTATATATCATATCAAAAGACCTCCACAAAAAATCAAGTATGCTTTAAGAAAAGGAACTAAAATAACGGAAAAAAAAAATATACCATTTTAGTGGCTTGCTTTCCAAAACCAACTCCACACTATGCCCTTTTTCTCGGAGAATGTTAGCAACCATAGCAGCACATCCTTGAAGGTCTTCATCCAATGCACACACAATGTTATCTACGTGCAAGTTAAGCTCTGGTAACAGACCCTTCTCTTTGAGCAACTGTTACAAAAAAAAAGAAACACACGTCAAGCACAATTGACGAAGTTGGAGAAACACTAGTCTAAGCAAAGTGTTGTGCAGCATAATTATCATAAGTTAGAGATTTACAAAATAGACATTCCCTTCTATATGAGCAACTGTTACAAAAAAAAAAGAAAGACATCAAGCACAGTTGACAAAGGAGAAGAAACACGAGTAAGCAAAAGTGCTGTGGAGCATAATTATCACAATTGAGATTTACAAAATATTTGTGAAAGGGAAGGAATTGTGGGTCATGCTGATGGGACTAGTCCCACTTCCAAAGCCAATCAAGAACTTCGAACATGGGAAGCTGAAGATGCATGTATCATACCTTGTATATTAGGTTCAATTGAACCACATACGGTGGGCAATCTAGGGTCATTTCTACAGCAAAAGAAATATGGAAATATTTGAAACTGATATATAATCAGAACATCGGTGTATGTCATTTCCATTCGGAATTGGAGTTCAGAAATTTCATCCAAGGAAATTTGTCATTCAGCACTATTCAGGTTTCCTGATTTTAACAATGCAAAAGTACCCAAGGGGGCACCGTCAAACAGTTCAAGAGGGGAACAAATGTGATCAGTCCCGATGAAACTAAGATCAGAATTCGAGACTTGCATAGGCTGATTTTAAATCAAAATCAATCTCTTCTATGGATATTTGTGTTGATATGTTGCAGTGAGACAGAATAGTACTGCTCTCAAAGCTATTGAAACAAAAGACAAGCTTTCTAACACAGTATTTATAGATAAGCAGCAACATTATTGAATTCAGTAGTTTTTCACATGTTGCTTCACTGTATATACTGCCTATTCCTAAACTTGAAGAGACGTAATAGATTAAGGCAGAAAGAATTTATGAAAATGCACATAAATGGTTTAATATAGATAAAACATTGTAGCTTTCAATTTCTCTTGCTACTGAAGCTATAGACTTACTTCCACTATAACCGCATCACCAAATCCAAAACCACAAGCAGCAATGTCATCAGCACCAAAAGTTGAGAATAAATGATCATATCGACCACCACCGCAAATTGCTCGCAGCTTTCCTTCTCGGTCAAAACCCTACTGAAGAAATCTAATCACTTGAAAGAAAGCAATACAACACCAAATATATACAACTGCAAAATATTAAAACAAATGGAAAGCATCATAAAAAATTTAACTTGGTCACACTAAAATATAGCCAGTAAAACTCCAATATATTCTTTCTTTGTAAGCATCAGTAACATGACAGTTTAGTTGCCTATAAAGTATATACTCTTTCTCTTTCCTTTTTTATGTAAAAGGATTCATCAAGAGCAAAAGATATAGTGGAAAGATAGGAAATGTATGCATTTAATCACCTAGGATCTTACATGTCACAAAATTTGAATGTATCAAACTCTGCCTCCATGTAACATATGTACAGGCTTCACAATGTCTTATGAAGGACTACAAAATATTATTTTAAAATCATCAAGCAAATGAAAAATTGCATTAAATCAAGACTATGGTTTTCATCGAGCACTTTTGATAAATGTTTTTATGCCTACATGACTTGGTATCTATCTTACACTTTCTTTACTTAGATCTTCATTTTAATCATTTTATGCTAATCTAGTTATTAAATGAGTAGGTTTATTGACTTAACCCTTTAGAACTAGCATTAGATTGTGTCGTTTCATTGCAGAAAAAGAATAAATGAGAAACAGGAAGAGAGCCTCTGAAGATTGCACCTAATCCATTTTAAAATGAGTAGGTTTACTGTTTTAATCCTTTGGAAACTTGTATTAGATTGTGATGTTTCATTGCAGAGAAAGAAGAAATGAGAAACTGGAAGAGCCTTTGATTGACCATTGCACCAAATCCATTTTGAAGGCTCGTTGAAGCTAAATCTTTCGTTTTTGGGGTTTGACATAGGTGGGACTCTTCCTAATGTATCTATTGTACGAACTAACCTATGTTTATTGTTCTTTAATTGTCTCCTTCTACATACTTAGTACTTGTATTGGGTTTATCTTCTTTACAGTATTTCTAGTTTGAATGTTGTTGGAAAATGTTTTTGAACCTTGCCCCGGTAAAGAGGACCTCATGGGCTTTGTATCTAAGAATAAAGCAAAGCTCATTAGTCATCTTTTAAAACCCCTTGTTCTTAAAGCAAGTTGCCTGGTTACGCTACTCAAGGGATTGATAGTTCAACAAAGGAACTTCGAGTCTCTCACTAAGGGATTAGGTTTGAACTATCTTTTGTGCTGACATTAATAATAAACTTTAAACTTAATCAGAACCGGTTTACTACATGAATGAAAAAAGAGTTTGGGAAATTAAGCCACATCTTACAATCCTTGATTAATCTGGTTATTGCTACCCTCCACATGTTTGATAAACTTCCTCTACAGCTTAATCATACATTTTTTTTGTTAATTTTCTGTTTATTCAAAATCTTGTTTCTTATAATACTGCAAATCAATTGAAATCATATTTCACAACCATAGTGAATTTTGTAATATGTCAAATATTGTATTGATCCCTATGGAAAGGATCTCTTACTCATCGAAAACTATTGCACCAGTTGCTATGCTTGCCATTAACAAAACAGACTTCAACTTTTATTTGTCAAAGTCAATTATCACAGATGTTGTTACACGAGCCATTAATCATAAATTATTTTTCAGTGACATTAAGCATGCAGGGTTTAAATTTCAAAACACAAACCCCAAGAAAAACTTCTCAGTATTTGAATGAACCTTTTACACGCTTGACATAGAATAAATCCAACTAGAGAAGTACAGAATTATGCAACACAGGTAATCCACAAGCAAGATTTTAGTCAAAAACGGTCCTAACTCATTATTTAAATTGATGTAAACTATAACATCTTTTTGGTATTAACCATGAAATTCTAACCTCAAATACAATACCAGTGTAGTAAGCAAGACCTCGAACAACTGACGCGTCAAATTGAAGCCATTTCGAGAAACCACTTTTTTCAGCAAGAGAGAATAGCTGTTTCAGATCAGCAACTGCTTCCCCACTGCTCCCAAGTCTCCCTGAATACAACCAAATTTATATTTTTTTGTAAGTTGTATGACTTGATTTTACAAACTAATCGACAGTACATGCAATTCGTGGTGCCATTGACAGCCTTCAAGTACGTAGAAGTAAATATCACAACAAAAATGGGAATATTATATTTCTCTCATTTACAATAAAAAGAAACAAAGTAAGGATGTTGACCAAGAAAAAGAATAAACTTTTCACCATTTACAAGCCATGACATAAGGAAATGATACGTCTGGCACAATGCTACAACAGACTTGAATAATGAGAGAGAATAAAGAAATATATTGTTAATTTCAATCATACTAATTATATTCTCAACTCGATCACATTCTCTTAAAAAATAAAATAAAATCAGCTGGAACAAAAGTGAAGATTCTAAGGATATTTTATTCAAATTACTATGGCGATATTAGGATATTTTATCCTAATAATTCCTTATTTACAACATACGGGCTATTTTATAGTATTCCCTACAAGATATAAGATTTCAGGAAATTGTAGAGGCTTAACCTTCTAACTCTGCCAATGACTTCATAGAAAGGACTTCCAATAGGTTCTGGACAGCCTCTTGTGATAGACCAACAGCTTTCAACTCTTTCTTTATCTCGTCAACTGGAATTTTCTCAATCTGTACAAAATTAACAATTCTTTCATCGAAAAAATTTACTTTGATATTATGATCGCACCTTTATCAACAGCAGACAAGAGACAAAGACAAGAATATGAAATTTCAATCATTACATAGACATCAACTAAAACTGGGGTAAAATCATATTGATCCAAAAGAAACACCAAGGAGGATACCCACACAATATGACATTTTACAACAAATAAAATTATGATCTATTAGTCCACACATAAAGTTTTTTGTTTTTTTCTTGCGACAATAAACGTTTGTAATATTGCTTATTTATTTGCTTTGTTGGCCTAGTTGAATATTATTGAATATAAAGACATATTACAGACACCCACTAAGATAATTTCTTGAGAATCTTACCTTAAACTAATAAGAACAGATACATAGGGAAATAAAATGATCATGATTGGTTGGCTAATAGAGCTGCTGAGAAAATATTTTAATGTCATTGTTCAATAATGATAAAAAGTCACTTGAACAAGTGTCAACCAAAAGGGGATTCAAAAGGTTTGCCTGGTCTGGCTGCCTGTGGTGCAATTTTAGGGGCCACAAAACCTCAGTTATTGATGTTTCTCCAAATTCCTTGGCTAATTTCTATTTTACTTTATCACAATTTCTTATGATATATTGTTTTTCTCTGTATAATGTCTGTATGAGCTTGATCACCTTTTACTTGATTAATTGAGATTTTAATTGAGCTTGATCACCTTTTAAAACTATAATTCTGGACCCAATTGAAATTAATAGTAGGAATAGGCTAATTTTAATTAGGCATCTTTCAACTCTTAATCTATAATGCTGACTAATTGATCATAATTCTCACGCGATTGATTATAATCAATTGCTTTAGATTAATATGCTTAAGGGGTTAAGATTTGAAGTTGATGATATAATTGGAATTTACTAACAATAAATAACTATAGTGGTTTGCCTGAGGGGTAGTTTAGAGAAACTCAACCCTCAAATCTCTATTGGCCAAAAGATATAGCAGATAGTCAGAGTGTAACTCTTTTTACTTAAAAGTGTAACAATCCAAGCGTCTCGATTTAATTGTGACTTGGCCTACCTAGCCTCCACCATACGATAATTGATATCACCTACAACAATCTCATCACAGCAATTGTCCCACTAGTTATCAGACTCTTCGATTGTGACTTGGTTCACCTAGCCTATGCCATAAAATAATTATGCTACCTGCAACAATCTCCACTTGAACAATTGCCCCACTATGAATTGAACTAGTGGCATTGACTCGGATACCAATTGTTGGATTGAATGTTTATCACTAGGTCTAAAGCTATACCTGATAGTCAGAGTGAAACTCTTTTTACTTAAAAGTATAATAGCCAAAGTGTCACAATTCGATTGTGGCTTGATCCACCTGACCTCTGTCACGGAATAATTGATGTCACCTACAGTAATCTCAATATCTATAACATTCCTCCAATGTGCTTGTCAACCATTCAACTACTTCTCCAAAGTTTGACTTCTTTTGCTTTACTATTTTTTCTGCTTTTGCAACATAATACATGCATTTACAATTACAAGCTTAAATTAATTTAATAAACAAACATCCCTTTACTTGAGCATTACACTTGTCCCTTGGGATTCAAACCTTGGACTCAAAAAATCAATCTTGCTACTTGTGGACTTGGAACACTTGTCAAAGTCTTAACACCAGTCAAGGATGTTTAGTGGCAACAGACAACAAAGATACACCTAAGAAGGTGGAGGCACTAACAAAGGATTTGCATGTGTTGCAACAAAGTCATTTGGTGACTAAAACAAGAGAGGATCAAGATTACTAGTAAACTCCAAAGGTCAAAGGTAGAGGTGTCAAGAGTGGACGTACCACAGTATGACTCAAAAAACCAGACCTCAAAGAGATATCATACATTAATAAAGGTGTAGTGTAAATGCCTAATGCTAGTGTTTGCAAACCATTGGCAAAGGCAATTAGAGAGGAGTCAAAGGTAAAGAGGGAAGAAAAAATAAATATTTATTAAAAATCCCACATCGACTAAAGATATGACCAAATTATAGTATATTAAAGGGTGCACCCCCCACTTTGCAAACTGGTTTTGTAGAGTTCAGTCAAATATATATCCACTTTGTAAGATATTATCAGAGTCGATCTTAGTTAAGTTTGTTGAACTTATCATGTCACTAGCCATTGAGTGGCTATTGAACCACCCATAAATTATCTAATCTCACACTTGAGATCTCCTGTCCTTGACATGAGAAACTATGTTGGAGATCCTACAATGACTAAAGATTATGACAAATTATAATATATATATATATAAGTGGATACAAATCTCACCTTACATGTTGGTTTTATAGGATTAAGTTAGGCCTTAAGTTAGGCCTAAATCCATTTTCCAAAAAGATCAACTACTAGGTATACACAAAAATCAAGCATCGATGGTCCCAGGGAAGGAGTTAGGAGATGCAAGCAGCGGATTTACCTTAGTGAGCCACCACAGCAATAGCACAAAAGGTCTAGCAACTCACGTACCAGCATACAAAGTTCTAATATGTAGTCATAGTCATAAGGGGTTGATCAATCCTTGAAGTAAAAGTCACAATAGGATCAACTTGAGACACATTGACCAAGCAAGGTGATTAAGCATGTACCTTCCATCCTCAATCAATAGTATGTCCAATAGAATGATAGCGATCACACTTGTGGCAACTTTTGGAACTCAAGGACCCTATGCATGAGCACTTAGAAGTGCTACTCTCGGAAGCAAGTGCCAATGTATGAAGCCCTTATAGTAGAGAAAGGATTGATTGTGTGCTTCAGTGGAATTAGAAGAAGTATGAAAGTGGTAGATGCCATCGCTGGAGTCATAAGGGAACGAAGGATCTTATCTCATGTAGCACCATACTTCGACAACAAGCCATAACCAGCCACTTTAACAAAGGTGTTGAGATTCTCTAGCTCCTTCTTAGCCTTGGTTGGAGTTGAAGCAACGAGAGGGAGTAGTTCACTATAATCATGAGGGAAAACATGAACTCATCCCAAATACATAGACATAAGGTCATCAAATTGTTGGGGAGAAAGAAGATTCATCAAATCCTAAGACCACACCATCCTTGAGTGTCATTGGGGTAAAGAGCACATGACGAAGTAAAATGCAAGATCATAACCAAAGACATGACTAGTTTTTTTCAACTCAAATAATTAATTGACGGATATTTTCACCCACTCATTGGTAGGTCCTCAAATTAATTATATATGTGACAAGCCAAGAAATTTTAATTAAAATAATATTGTAAATTGGGCATATCGTAATCTTAAATTATGTTAATTAGGGTCAGCTGCATATTCATGTAGTTATTTGTAATTAGAAAAATAAGGATCAAGAATGCTACAGAAGCATCAGCGATTAGAAAAATAAAAGAGCAACATTGTGTATCACTCACTTTATCAATAATGACGCAGACCTTGCCAAATAAATATTCTGGCACTGAATAACAATTTAATACTTCCTGTAGAACCTGTACAGTAAGGAGATATCCAACAGAGTAAAAGACTATCAGAAACCAAAGCAATACAAAGAACCATGATTAAGTTACATGTTAGAACTAAAGCTGTATGCAGACTCCGTTTACCTACAAACTACATGCATTAGCCAGGGACGATGCACTTGACAAAATATTATTAATTAATTGTCACAATAAATGAAGATAAAACAGTCATAAAAAAACAGGCATGTGACCAAAAAGACGCGTAACAAACACGGCAAGGACTTAGTTGTAATATTGTGCAAAAATATATAATATATATCTAACATACTCCTTGGTACTACTAAACCAAGCAAAGTCAATTTTAACCAAGATTTAACAACACACTATGTTAGAAATGGCCCCAACCCTATGTTCTTGCCCATAGCAACATCCCTTAAACCAACATTTCAATGACTTTTCAACCACAAATGTGGAGCATATAGCTAAAAGAATTTGATAAATTCAATCTATCATACATCTTGACCAGTTAAATCTTTAAATTCACAAGTTGCATGTTCAAGTAATAGAAATAAATATAAACCCCAAAGAAGGGAGATGTGCAATACAACGAGGGAGATATGTTGTGTCTTTACATGAGTATTATTTATAATCACATATTAAAGTACAGCAGAATCACTCAAATCAAATCACTAAAATTGTGATAATTGCCTCCCTAATTTCTAGTAAAAGCAATTTAAATATTCACCATGTGTCAAATAGGCTATCCCACACATACAATGAAAATGAAATCTCCACCTTTCGACTGGAAACCTTAAATCCAACATCTGATTCTGTAATTCCTATTCGCTTAAACAAAGTGACAACAGAAGATATAAGCTCTGCTTCAGCCTACAACATCAAAAGAAGCATGGTAAAAAAATACATATAATAGATTATAGTCTAATGCATTCAACGAAAATAAAAGTACCATCATTCAAAATTTTAAAATAAGGTACATAATGCAAACCAACCATAAAAACTAATCCAAAAGCATGTCAAGAACAAAATATAAAACAAAAAACAACACATCTCATGACTTAATAACAAAGAAAGTTTAGAGATTTTATTACTTTCAGACTCAACTACAAATGGAAGGCACAGGTTTCTGTATTGTTATAAGAGAAGGGAGAATGAATAAAAGAAAGTAAGCAATCACTATACAAAGGATATCTTACCATAACAGCCTAACTGCTACACAAACATAATTTTAATGGCACAAATACTAACTGACGACACCTCAGTGCCTAGCTTTCTGGATCAATCATGAAACATTTGACCACAAAGAGGACAATCCACAACTTCAAAAAGTGCACATATCAGGCAGCACATACCATAACCCCAGGAACACCAATAATATCCATGTTCCACTGGTAATGCTCACGACGACGGCCCCTTGTCATTCTCTCATACCGCCAACATTGTCCAACAGCGAACCACTTAATTGGTAATGACACCGATTTCCTGAAATTAAAGAACAAACATGAAAAAGAGAAGTTGGCATTCACATTCAAGATATTCAAGTTATGTATATTAAAGCTTAACTTTCTGGCATAGATTAACATAGAAACTGCAAAAATAGGAAAACCTAAAATATGCATAAGAATTAACCTTACCCTTTCTGTATCACCAGCCTTGCCAAAGAAGGAGTAAGTTCAGGCCTCAATGCAACACGCCGATTTCCCCGATCTTCAAAACAATAAAGCTGCAAATTCAAATGTATGTATTTTAATATTTTGTAAAAATTCCTTAATGGATTTGCATTATCTGCTCTCTTAATAAATTTTATTTTTTATTAAAATGCTAATATTTTAAGCACACCACAGCCATGTTGTTTGTGTGACTCAATCATGCATGCATGTCTAGCTCTACAATACCTAATTACAGTTGTGCTATTAGGAAAATTAAAAGCAGAACCTTTAAATACCTTAAAGCCACACCATAGCTCTATTCTAGAAATTCCTAATGAAGTCAACAATTAGAATGAGGCCAACAAGACTCGCTCCACCAAGCACATTGTATAATTTTCACTGTATTAATTGTCTCTGTGTAGTGTTCAGAATAATAGAGAAGAAGCCTAAACTGCCGAAACAGGGAAACACCAAGATCATTTTTAAAATATTATAACTAAGAATCTAAGACCCATATTTCGGATGTGAAAAAATGAAAGTTACTCAAAGTAGCTTCCGCTTGTATGTAGATCATGAATCTTCTTTTAACTTGGTCAGGCACAAAACAACATGCACTTAATCAAACATAAATGAATTTCTTCTCAATATGATTTATGAAACAGTAAAATAATCAGTTAGCTCAATGCTGATAATAAGTATTTGCATTTTTAATGCTTATCTACAGGACTTCAAATAAAACAAAAAGATAAGGAAGGAGGAAGCATGTCTATAAGAGACTCGTGACAATAAAAATAGAATGACATATTACCACCTTAGACATTATCCATCATAGAAAATACTAAACCAAGTAACTCATCAATATCATCACCTGAGCTAAACAGAGAAAAACACAGAGTTTATCATTGACCCCAGTTTAATGCAACTATGAAGTGCAGAAAACTTCAAGATAAAGTAATTCACACCAGTTGCAAGAAGGCACGAATTACATAACTAGAGTTCAAACTATCAATACTTACTGAATAAACAAATAGAGCACAAGTATAACCCCGAGTCCACTGACATCACCTTTACAAAAACACTAATGGAATTTTGTCAATGTCAAACTAAAAACTAGGGAATCAGTAGTTTCAGAGCCTTTTTTATTTGTTGAGATGTTAATAGTAAGATATCTATGTATGAACAATTCTTTTAAACACAAATCCATACAATAGATTCAGCAGGCTATAATAACTTATAAATGTACTATTATTTATTATTTTATCAATATATGTATGTGTACATATACTCACCTATGAAGCCAGGATACTTCAAAAGTGGAAAAGTATCCATGTCTTCCTCGTGTTGGATATTGATACTCCTTAGATATTTCAAAATAAGTATTGGAAAAGTATCCAACAGTTTTTATTTAAATTGTTTTCTTGAAATACTTTCAAACATAATTTTACAATGCTTATAGTTATGTATTTGTGTTGAAGATCCAACATCAACTAGAGATACGAACAATTTACAATATATAAGTATGAGCAATTCTTATTTTATAAGTCGGTTTTATGAGGTTGAGTTAAGCTTAAACCCACTTTTTAATATGATATCATAATTTATTCTAGTAAGGTTTGTCGAGCTTGTCATGTCATTCGCTATCGGATCTTGTCGAACTATCCATAAATATCTAGTCCCACACATGAGATATGCATGTCTCGGTATGAGGGAATGTGTTGGAAAGTCTCACATCGACTAGAGATAAGACCAATTTACAGTATATAAGTGGGAGAAATCCCCACCTTACAAGTAAATTTTGTGAGATTGAGTTAAACTTAAGCTTACTTCTTAATAATTTGAAAAGTATTCAATCTTTTCTAGGGTATAACTCATACTTTTGAATAATATCTAAAAAACTTGACTTAAAGGTTCTTGAGCAGCTATATTCTTCCTCGTGATGCAAGAGGAATTGAAGTACATATTCATTCATTCTTTCAAGAGAAACAAAAATGGATAGAACATTTGGTTTATGTACATTACCATCAATTTTTTCCTTGAAAGGATTAAAGGTGTTATTGAATAAAGAGAAGAGACAAGGTAGAGTGGTGGGACATCATTGGTGGAGATCTATTACACTAGAGGTCTCTCTTGATGGTGTTAAGCTTCTTGAATTGGCACAGTTCTCACTTGATGACCCATACTTAAAAGCTATATGATGGTAACTGAGGAGAGGAGAATGATAATTAGGATTAGACAGGAATTTAACAATGACGCTTGTGAATTGTATGTTATTGTGTAGAAGCAATACTTTTTCGAGTTCCATCAAAGTTGTTTTTGTTGATACAGATACAGAAACTATATTTCTTTTTTTGTTATGATCACAAATGTCTTCCTGTAAATTGTGATAATCGCAGTTGTGAATTAATTAAAAAGAATCAGTGTCACTTTCTTTATCAATATTTTGCATCTACATAAATATTATATATAATTTGCTACCGTTGGAACCTTAAATTTCCAAATAATTGTCTTGTATCCGTATCCATGTCTTGTTGTTGGACTAGGCATTCGGGCGTCATTGATACACACTCAACATGTCATAGTGACTATAAACAAAAACGATAAAGCGAAAGGGATACCTGATCCTTAATCTCTTCTCCTGCTTTCCTAGTGAACAGTGCCTCCGACTCAAGCACCGGATAATCAACCTCTTCGAATCCATACAACCGGGAAACCTGATCCTCACAGTGAAAGACCAAATTGTCAAAAGAAAAAACAACAATCGAGCTGAAAGAGGCACAGGAACGAAACGGCAATGAGTGAGTAACTCGAGTCCAAAACCACACACACCTCTTTGAAATGGTTGAAGAGCCAGTTGCGCAACCGCATGTCTTCGGGCGGGAAGTCGCGCGTCCCCTTGGGAGGATTCACGTCGATTTTCTGAACATCGCCGCCGACGGAGGGACCAGGAGTTAACGCGCCAGACCTGCCGCCGGTGGTAGAATCGGTTTCCGCCGGTCGCGAAAGTGAAGAGCGGAGTCTAATGCTGGAGAAATGGGCATTGAACGGGATAGGTGAAGAAGAGAGTTGGAAGCTGAGTGAACGGAGAATAGGCTTAACGTAGGAATTGAAGCGTGGAAGCTGAGTGAACGAACACGAGAATGACGTTGCAGTCATGGCACTGAAGCTTAGCTTTTCTTTTGTTTCGTTTTTCGTGTGGAGCTTAGCTTGCTGGATGGAAATGCAAGATAGATTGACAGAACAGGTAGGATGTAATATTAGCGGGCCTTTCATGTTGGGCCTCAAGCAATTAGCCCAAATTTCAAACGAGAGCTTCTTCCTGTACCTCCGTATGTTCTTCTTGCATCTCAGTATCTTTTTCTTTTCCCAAAGTGCCCCTGATTAAATATTACATGACACATTTATCCTTTCCAAATCCTATACCTCCATATATGCCTCCACCTCCATACATGACTGTGCCTCCGCCACGACCGTCTACCGCCGCCGTTGTCAACAGTTACAAATCTTTACAACTGGATAAAAAAAATCTTTACAAAATGAGTCATCTAAAAAAATAAAAGATATATGGAGGTATACAAAAAAACTCTCATTTCAAACTATCTATGGACAATGAACGAAAAAATAATGTAACTTTTAGTTACAAGATTTTTCTATCAAATTTATGTTTTTTTTTATTCTTTTATGTGTTGATATTGATAAGATAAAATTCATCATTTTTATGAAAAAATTGGGTAAACAAATTTGAGTGAAAAATACGATTGTTAAATTCAAACCAATTAATTTAAAAAATTTAAGATAAATATAAGAGATACACGGTTATCATTTGAAAAATATATAACACATTTTAGACTATAGGTATAATAAGTACACGATTTTGTATCGTTACTTATCTAGTTTATTCTAAAATAACTTGAATGAGTGTGAAAGTATTTATATGCGTTGGAGAGGAAGAAGACACCTTTCTTTTTTGGTGAATTCAAAAAATTTTCTTAGATGAGAATAGTCGTTGTAATCTTACTTTTAATAGTGTGAATTATTTTTGTAATGACAAAGTGAAATCCAAGTTCAAATTGTGGTTCTTGCATGTGAACACTACCTTTACGAGGCTAATGAGTGGAAGTTTCTGTGGAAGGTTGCACTAGAAAAACAAGCACATACTTTCTTTTCATGTCCATCTCAAGTGTATATAATTGAAGCATTTTGCGATGATCATAGTAGAATATGGACATGACATGATATTAGTAGGTCGTATCATGAGATGACACTCGGCGTTTTGTGTTTGGAGTGCGATTTATAGTATTAGTCACGATAAGGGAAGATAAGATTAGAAAAATTGAAAATAGATTTTTGTCCCTTGAAATGAAAATAAAAAATATTGAATTTGAATTTTTAGATTCGATTAATTATGTGTTATGAGTTGCACACCACATACAATTTTGTATAAATAATTATATACGAAATTCATGATAACGAAATGAAAACAGGTTGGTAGAAGGAGCATGTGTTTTTGTCATGAAACACGGTGACATTGGTTATTTCACACTCCTATTGCTAAATTTATCAATATGAATGAAGATTCTGGCAATAAATTAAATTGAAAATAATTATCTTCAAAAGTTTTGTTTTGAAAATTCTACAATTACCTCTAAAAGTAAGCTAAATTAATATATTACTCATCTGAAAGAGAAAGATAACAGTCAAAAATTTTGCAGATGAATGATAACGACAAATCATCTCTTCCATATATTCTCCATGCAATCATTTTTCATCTGTTATCCAAATGTCTTATTCATTTACCAGAGTTGCAGACACTTTACGATGAGTTGTTGCTTATTATGCTCAGTGGTGACGAAAATCTGCACTCGTATATAATAAGCATTTATTTTTTAAAAAGTGAGAACGATAATTTCTTTTAAGAAAACACGGTCATAAAATTTAAAAGACTTAATTAACCTTTTAATGTCCAACAAATTTGAATATTTTTAATTAAATTTTTTATTAAAAAATTTATTTATTGAATATTTAAAGTTTTTATATTTTTTAATTAATTTGTATTTTTTATCAGTTAATTGAGTAATGTAAATGTCGTCAATTTACTTAGTTGTTTTTATATATTATTTTGTATATTGTGCTAGTATAATGTGGAATGAATGTAAAGTTAGAATAACAAAATAAATATGGAGTCGGAATTAAACGTGAAGGTAACGAAGGACATCAATAATAAAACTTATTTGTAGGATATCCAAAATGAAGTAAACATAAAAACGTGCTGAATAAGAATAAACTAAAATAAAAAGGAAAGGCTCACATGGCAAGAGGGAGTGAAGTTTGAGTCGTCCAGGAAGGATAAAAACTTACAACCTCAATTTCTTTTACATTATACGTTATGTTTTCCCTTTATTTTCTTTCTTGTTTTTTCTTATTTCTATCTAATAATAAAAACCATCTTTTACATTAATCACTAAACTAATTATTTAATATTAATACAAAATAATGCATAAAGACAATTAAGTAAGACAATAAAATTAAATAATCGGTAGATCACTCAATTTATAAAAGAATATAAACTCAATTAAAAAAATACAAAATTTATAAATACTCAATAAAATTTAACTGACATTTTATTAAAAATTTATTATTTTATCAAAATTTATTAAATTTTGGATGAATTAAAAATTTAATTAAATTTATTTAAATTTAATACACTGTCCAAAATAGAAAATAGTGTAGACAATGGACCTAAATATAAAATATTTAACTGATTTTATCTTATATTCAATCATATATATATATATATATATATATATATATATATATATATATATATTATATATATTTTTTTTTTTT
>Ga0209489_101611_pt1 | contig 46464 bp, 21 predicted proteins | sample SiratrowhiteBW_FD_187527 | JGI IMG/M metagenome (GOLD analysis project Ga0209489, IMG submission 187527) | Root nodule microbial communities of legume samples collected from California, USA - Siratro white BW (SPAdes) (version 2) | ecosystem: Host-associated > Plants > Roots > Nodule | place... | reverse complement strand
AAGTATAAATTTTTATTTTTTTTTTTTTTTTTTTGTAAAAAATAGAACTAAAGTGAATTATTTTGTTAAGCAAAATAAAACTAAAATTAAATTACAAATAATACATTTCTTAAGTTATATATCAATTATAGGACAATGATTTAACTTAATACTAATGACATAAGAATATAAGAGTAATAATCATGAAAAAAAAAGATTATCTATTGAAAATATAAATCTAGTTTTTTATGATTATTTGATCAAAAATTATTATTTATGATAAATTTGTTTAAATATTTTTACAATAATGATTTTAATATATTAATGATATTCTATATTAATTAATAGTATATATTTTATAATGTTAATAGATAACTATTGGATTCTCTAATTATTGTATTAATCTATTTTATTAAAAACAATGTAAATTATAAATAGTTTTCATGTATGATACATGTATAAAAACTATTTGTTATATGTCACACTTTTGAAAAGTGAGTGGCAAAATATGAGTGTAGAATTCGTGCTTAAAAATTCAAACCATTAAGTGAGGAAAACGTTTATATTTTATAATAAAATATTATAATACAATTTCTAAAGATTAAATTAATTATGTACTTTATTTCACTCAAAACTTATTTTTAGGATTTCTTTATTTTTCAACCTATAAATAAAACAGTTACAATGATACTTGTTTTGAAATAATTCAAATAAGAATAACAATATACAAAATAACTAAATACTATCCAATATTATATTATACTGCTACATTAGTATTTGTTGTCATGTAGAAATATGTAGAATTTGAATATCTAATTATAATTTTGTTTGTCTCTTTTATAAATTATTAATTACATCTTTTCATCTAATTATAATTTCCTAAGGCTTTGTTTGGTTGGGAGAGTGAATTTGAGAAGATGGATTTGAAGGGATTTGAGTGGATTGTGTGGAGATGAAAATGTTGTTTGGATTAAGGGATGGATGGTAAGATTTGAAGGGATTTGAGGAGATGGATTATGAAAGTTTGGGAATGATTTGACAGATATTATAGATTTGTTTTTATTTTTTTAATTGATATATTTCTGAAAATACTAATTAACTCTTGTGAAATAAGATGGTAAAAAATTAAAATGAATTTGATTAAATTGATTTTAATATAAAAACATTACTAAAATTATTTAAAACATATCTTCTAAATTATTTAAAATTAAACATAAATCCTAAATAATGCAATAAAATCACAAATTTATTATTCTATTAAAATATACAATTTAATCTAAATTATAATTAACTGAAATCTGCAAAAAAAAATTCTTACAATCTAAACTATTTTTTTATTGAAATTTACTGTTGTTTTTGTAAGTATAAATTTTTTTACATTTTACTTAAATTGAAACTTTTAAAGTTATTAGTCTAAATAAAAATAGTTTGCAATTTTTTTAAATTTAATTTTTTATTAATTCTCTAACTTAAAAAGTTAAATATTTTCTTACTATATTTTTAAGATATTAAATACAAATTTTTTGAATTCTTATTTTATTTCTATAAAAATATTAATAAGTTATAATAAAAAGTATATAAACAGTATACTTAAATTGATTAAAACAAATTAAAGATGTACTTAAATTTAAAATAAAGAATATTAATAGATAACATTTAATTAAAAGTAATTATTCAAAATTAAATACGCTTGTTAACATATACCATTAAATGTTATATATGTTTACAAGGATATTTGGTAATTTCCACCTCATTTATGGGACTATTTTGTAATTTCAAATTCTACTCCTTCAAATCTCTTCATGTTAGCAAAGATGTCATCCTGCAAATCCGTCTTCATCCATCCTCTCAAATTAGGTCAACCAAACAACCTTCGTCCCCTCAAATTCATCTTCTTGAACAGTAAATCTTTTCAAATCAGTTCAACCAAACATACATTTAATTTCTGATTGACTCATCTCCTGAGAACAAAACATGTTATATTTAGAACATTGTCATTGTTCTTAAAGGTGGCATTGGAGTTGTAACATCAATAAATTTCATGTTTAAAATTTGTATGACTCAGTTTATTTACCTTTTGATGTTTGTTTTATACTTTATGTGTATGTATATAATAATTATTATAAAACATTATATTAAAATTAAAAAATAAAATCATTAGGTCTCATTTAGTGATGAAAAAATAAATAAATGTAGTATATCTATCTGTCGATAATTAATGAAATATTATTCATAAATAATTATATATATATATATATATATATATATATATATATTCATATGTACTTATTAATGGATATATCTCTATATAATTAACATTAGATTTATTTACTTACAGAATTACTTATATATTGTCTAATAATTTTTTTTACAGATTTTGAAAATTTATAAATAATAATTAAACAATCTACCTACATATCTTCTATCATAAGTAACTTAGTTTTAATATTACTTACCAATTTTAAAATTATATAGTAACAAATTTTCTTATAAAGTTAAATGTAAACTTTTCATTGAATAAAATTAAAATTTGAGTTTATTTTCATTGTAATATTATGATATTAGTCTTGAAACTTTTTATCAAAAATTACGATATTTTTCAAGTTTTGAGTCAACATTTTTTTTTCAAATCAAACTATTTTAAAGTCTAGAGTTATTTATTTGTAACAAAGTAATACAGAAATATCAACTTCAAACTCTAACTACTGTTACAAATACAGTTGCACATGTAAAATCAAGTTACAAAATGAGTGAGAGTTACCTAAAAATACTGATGGTGAATAGTGGTAGATGCACTATTAATGACTCACAAAGCCTGACAGAGTCATGTTATAATATTTAAAATCTTAACACTAAACACTAATTAATTTATAAATATAATATCAAGATAATTAAATTCAAAATACAATAAAATAAATAATAATTTATTTGAAAGAAAGAAATTCACAATGACAAGAGGAGAAACTATTAGGTACTAGGTGGCAGAAGAGAGGTTCTTGCAAGGAAAAGTTGTAATATTACAAAAAAAAAAAAAATTGAAGAAATGAGTGAAAGATAAGAAAAAAAGGAGGAAGATGACAAAAAAAATTGCTGAGAAAAAATTTGGTGAGAAAAATGACAACAATATCTATGAGAATGTTTTCAGAAAAAAAAATTCACAAATAAGTGAAATGTGTAAATCTAATATAAAAAGAGTTTTTCATTTCAAGTTTATTCAAAAAATGTGTTCGCTAATATCTTAAAAAAGAAAACTTTTTTACATTGTTAAATATGGAAAACTGTTCTCGTCTAATCTTTGTGAACATTAGATTATGTTTGGTATAAGGGAAAGTAGTTTGCAACTTGAATATTGAAATTAAAGACAAATATGTATGAGTAATTAGATAATCAAACTCAAAGGTCTATTGGAGACTATTGTATTTTTTTTCAAACGAAAATTTAGAATAAAAAGAAGCTGTGAATTTGTTTTGATTTAAAAAAAAAAACTTTACCTAATTTAAAAAAAATAGTTTTTTGGATTTTTTAAATATATATATATATATATATATATATATATATATATATATATATATATAAACAAATTCACCAATTATATTTATGAACACACTATCAGTACAATATTATTTGAGTATCATCCTTTATACTAGTCATCTATTATATTAATGAAGCTTCCGTGCAGAGTAATTATTATATTTATTATTATTATTAGTTTTATTATTAGTTTTATCATAGTATCATATTATAATTATTATTTTTACCATATATATTTTAATTGGAAAATGGGTTAGTCAGACTCAATCTAATTTCTAATTTACTATATATAATTTTTCAAATTAATTATTATACCAGCCAATATTAAATATAATATCACATTACTTTATTTTCTTAAAATTTTTTATTTAAATACAAACAGAATTAACTTAAAAAATTAAATTTATTTAAAGACCGAAAAAATGAATCAATTTGTAATCAACAAAATTACTTTATTTTTCGTTAAATGTAAATCAAACCGTATGTATTTACCAAACTATAGTATTTTTCCATCCTTTAATTCTAGAAAATAAGTCTTGTAATTTAAGTTAAACAATACATTAATGTTCAATAACAAGCTAAAATAAATCACAACTATACATAACATAGTAACACCATCTAGTGAGATATAATCCAGCAGTTGCAGTTAATTTTATATTTACAACTAATTATTCTATTATTAATTAGAATTGAAAGATGTAAAAGTGGCAACAGATAACAATACAACATAATAATATTTTAAGAAGAAAAAAAAATAAGAATAAAATTAAAAGAAATGACCATAAACTTAGTGATAATAACTAGACTGCTGTACACTAGGCATCACACAGTAGCAATATTCTATTATCATATTTTGTTAACTTCAAAATTAAATATTGAAATCATATCTCAAACTTGTTAATGTCACTTGAGAGACAGTGAATCCTTAAGAACTTGCAGCAACAAAGGATAAGCTGTCAACTGAGGAAAATGACCTTGTATTTCTAGAATTTTGACTTTGGAAGGAGTGCCAAGGTTTTTGTTGATGTAGAAAGAAACATTTACAGGAACAACAGGGTCTTTTCTGGTCTGAATGATGGTGCAACGAGGCACGCGAACTCGTGGCAGAACCCATCTGAGGTCACTTAAAAACACTGTTTTAGCCACACTCAGTACAACTTCTGCTTTCATTCTTAGCAGACTGTCTTCAAATTCTGCAACTGCAGAAGGATCTTTTGCGCTGATAGCGTTTGGAGCAAAGCTGTGTGCCCAACCTGAAAAGTTTTGTTGTATTGACCCAAAGATTTTGCACACTTCTGATTCAGTGAAGCCTCCTTCGTATCCTTCTTCATTCAAGTACCTAAACAAGTTGTCATATTGAATACAATTTCAAATAAAACGGATCACATAAACTGATTTTAGCAACTTTAACAACAGATTTAAAATACATCAAAAGCTAAGTTTTCACACACGTAAGAGTAGTTATCTATGATAAGAAAATATACTAAAAGTTTTGTACCAAAAAGACATATATAGAAACAAAAATGAGCAGAGAAATTACCTTGGAGAAGCATCCAGTAGGACTAGATGTTGAAAGAGTTCTGGTCTCTTTGTTGCAGCTAAGCTTCCAATCATGGCTGACATGGAATGGCCCACGTAAATAGTTTTGTTCAAATTGAGCTCGTCAAGAAGGCACACCAAGTCCTGAGCATAAGCATCGAAACTTGAATATTTGTTTGGATTATAAAGGGAAGAAGTTGCATTTGGGGTGAAAGCCAAATCGAAAACTAGGACCTTAAAGTAGCTTGCAAGGAAGGGAATAAGATAATGCCACACTGTTTGGCTTGTGCCAAATCCGTGAGCCAGAACCAAAGTTTGAGTGCCATTTCCATAGAAATTAGCATTTAGGGCATCAACTATGCCACAACACACTCTTCCCATTTTTGTTTTGTTGCGCTAACTAAGCAATGTAACAGCTGAGGAAGAACTCTAGAGGTGGTTGTTTGGAGGGTAAATATATAGCCAAAAACTGGCAAAAAAAATGGCCAATAGTCACGTCACTTTCTGTACAACTAATAAGAAATTTTATATAATTATGAGATGGATGATTATGCTCGCAGATATTTTTTACGTTAATTTCATATAATTAACAATATTCAAATCTTGAACAAATAACAACTACTTTCATTATTACAAAGTTCGAGATAATAATCTTCATAACATCATCGTATATACCTTTCGTCTATAGTTGATGTGAACTTTCTTTTTCCGTTAGTAACATAAATTTATGTTTAATCTCGATAAATATAATAATTAAATTTATTTTATGGATAAGATAATAAACTCTTTTTACTCATTTTTATTTTGTCAAAAATGATTTTGAAATTGACTTTTTATAGACGTATTGACCTCGGTCTATACTATAAACAACAGTGTATATATTATAATTTTCTCCTATTTAGATTATTTTTAATGAATTTTTACTTATATGTATCTTACAATGAAACTATATTAATGTTATCCTTTTTTTTATCTGGTTAGTTATATAAGTGTATGATAGGACATAATTGAGATGTATTAAGATTTTATTAAATTTGTTATTGAAGTGTATCCAAGTAATCCCGTCAATGATTTTAATCTAATATATTAATGTTAATTAACTTATGTTAAGATAAATAAAGCAACTTATCACTCTTTAATATATTTATTACATTTTACTTTTTTTCATTTATATTTAATCTATTTGTCTTCTCTCCTATTCTTATTCCTTTGATCGTTAATTATTTATTTAACCTGGCACTTAACATGTCAAATAACTGTATATCTTGTTAACTTTTAATGACCGGATCGTTAAGAGAAAAAATATTTTGGTCTATTAATGATTTTTTTTCTCTTACGTGATCGACTTAAACTTTTCTAAAGAGTTTACTTTTAAGGAACTGATAAATGAGCATAACTTAACGAAGGATAAAAATTATGATACATTTTAAATTTAATTCACAGTAATTTGTTCGTATACCGACTTAAAAACATGTATAATTGACTTAGTAATAAAGAGTTCGAGTAACTTGTTAAGGTTTTGAGTCTCAATCTTGTTATTATCATTATGTATCACAAGAAGAGACTTTAATCACAGCAAACATTAGGTGCAATATACTAATCTAACATAGACCAAAATGATTAGATAAGTATTAAAAAAACACATTATTTATCCTAAAAGTCTAGATATATTGTTGTCAAATTATATATATATATATATATATATATATATATATATATATATATATATATATATATTTAGGAGAGCTTTATTGCAATTTTGGTCAAGGTATAATAAAATAATTTTCGTCAATTTTAGAAAAGAATAATTCCACTTAGATTCTATTATTATCATATTAAAATAATACAATTTCAAGAAAATAAGTTTTTAAATAACTGTATTTGGTGATTATTTTTAAATAGAGAAATTATATTATGATTTTTAACCACAGGTTGTGTAATTACATATTTTATTAAATAAAAAGTTATTTCCATTTGTTAAAAATATAACTATTTAATTAAAATTGAAAAAAAAAATTATGCAAAATGTATCTTCTTTATATAATAGTATAAATTATAATTGAGGTGGTAATTTTATTTTATATAAGTGGAAAATCAAATAAGAGATCTTTCTGCTAAATAAATTGTGCAGAAAGTGTATAAAGGGTATAAGATATGTCAACCCCTTCATTTCACAAGTAAAAAATCTAACTCAAATTAATTTCATAATAAATATATAATTAAATACATAGTTAATAAATTTATATTTTATCATATAAATTCTTTTACATTTATTGTGTAAGCATTCTTATTATCTTATAAATATAAAAAAAAATAAAAATGCCTATTGAGATATTTTATTTTATGAAATTATAGTTTTTTTAATTAGATTGTGTTGCTAAAAAAAAGTTAAATTCAACTCACAAAGAAAATTTAGTTAAACTCTACCATCTCAAATTAGGTACACTTTTATGTTATGAGCATGCATTAAATATTTTGTTTCATTTTAATATATAATGACTAACATTTATGGTTAAGATTCTATGTAATGATTGTACACTGCAATAATCATAATGTTTGAGTTTGAATGAACATGATGGGTTATTATTTTTTTTATGATAAAAAAAAATAATTTCCTTAAAATATTAAAAGTTTAGTTTAAGATTATTTTTTAATTTTGTTTAGTTTTTTTTTCTTTTAATTTGAAATGTATTATTTGAAGTTTTTGTTATAAATGGCCATCTATACAACTCAAAGAATAAAAAACTTTAAAGTGAATTTCAAAATGAAAACACAAGATATTGTGTTTCCCTTAGATCACGGTAAGAACAGTTGGGTTGCAGCCCCAATAAAAGCAGCATCAATGCAACCAACAGACTTGCTACCCAATTTATTATACCACATTAATAATTCTCTTATAATTTATTTTTTTTTATAATTACATTACTACTTTAAAAATTTTGTTAAAACACATTTTCTGTATAGTACTCACAATAACTTTGCTTAGTTTGCATGAAATCTTAAAATCAAACTTCATTGTACATAAAAAAAAAATCATAGTCTCGTATATGTAATTATTTGTTGTTCTTCTTCTTTGCTATGCAATTTGTATGAAGTCTCAAGACTTTTAAGTTTATTTATGTCAGCCAAGATCATGTTACTCGTTCTTGCCGGCATAATAAAGTACACAGTTGTTATTTGGTTAGAGTTTTGACCATCTTTGCTTGCTTGGAGCATTTAAACATGGCATTTTACAATATCTACACACTTGTTTCACATATTTTGCCGGCTACAAACATTAAAAGAACTATTATTATATTTTTATTTGAAGATTGTTTCTACAGCCAAGAGTCATTTATATGTGAAGAAGTCAAGGGTGTTGTTAAAGGAAATACAGGTGGGACCAAAAGCATTTATGCATCGTTTGACCAGTGCTTTGCAATGCTAAGACAGTAATGTTTGTGTTCTTGATGTGGATTTTTGGGTACAAGATTTCTTTAGTGATTTTTCTTCTTAAGCTCTGGGTGAGTGAGGCTAGTAAAAGGCACTTTGTATTAACAAGGAAATATGCAAGTGTGAGAATGTAATATTGAAGAATGTGATTGCTGATTTTCTAGGATTGCCTTTGCCTCTTGTTATTTGCAGTTTAAAGAAACTAAAATCTTTGTAATAAGGAAAGTTTTTTTTTTTTATGAGATAAGGAACGTTTGTATGATTTGTTAGACTTAACTTCCTGATTATTGAGTTTGACATTTTGTTATGCCAAACATTTTCAATATATTTTATAAGCTTTGATTGTCAATGTGAAACACAACCATAAGCTTTTTCAAGTCAAACATACTAGCTCAGCAAAATGTCTACACATCCAAACCTCAAATGTTTTGACCATTGTTTTTTTATGAAAAAAAGGGTAAAAAAGATTAGTTAATTAAGCTCAGTCGTGTTACTTGTTACAGTTGCATCCAACTGTTTCGAATGAACTAGACTTGAAACTGTAATTGGATTGTATTCCTAAAAATAAAATAAAAATAACTAGTCATTTCACAATTTATGTTAAAAATTACAAGTCCAAGTACTAGAAGCAAAAGTTAAAATTAGTATTTTATGTTTTTATCAATATCGATTATTTTCGCAGCTTACATTTACAGTTAGAATTCCAATTAAATACAGAATTATAAAGCAATTTTTTTATTTGTCTCAGGCATTAATTTAAAATTTTAATCAATTTTATTTTTTACTGACTTAAAATTAAAATTTTAACACAATCGTTATTCAATCATCTGCCATTATATTATGTTGTAACAATCTTCCACAAATTCTCAACTTATGATTTTTTTGTTGTCCTTTCAAATTCGTTACAATGTATAATATGTAAAACAGACACCATTGTATGATTCTCCTCCACTTCAGTTTCAGTTTCAAGCCAATTTTTATTGTTTTTTAGGTTTACTTTCATATTAATTGAAAACAAGGTATATTTCATTTGTAATTAATATATCACTATCATATTCTAAATATTGATCAAAATTCAAGTGAATTTGATACGAGTTAGTTATTACAATGGCTACAATTATTTTGTTTTAAGTTTAAAATTGTTATATATATATATATATATATCTTTTGTTTTAATCATTATATTGGTAAAAACTGTTTCAGTGATGTAAATTAAATTCATTTTTTATATAATCTTTTTAATGCACATAACATTCCAGGTTTATTTGTTTAATTTTTCCAAGTTATTATTGATATTATATGAAATAATACACGCACAACTTATAGTTCTAATTATATGTCAACAATTTTTATATACATTAATTCATAATATTTGTATCAGAATTTTAATAATAGTTTAGAACTGATTTTGTTCATATATAATTCATATTTCAAGATATGGGTGCAAATAATTTCCATTTAATATTTTTAAATATAAACAATTTATATGAGCTTCATCTTATTGAGTATTAATATTTCATAATAAACTTTTATCTTTTAAATCTCATACATATTTCCCTATTAATTAGATTTAACAACATCTTTTCCATAATAAAAATAAAAAAAAATATATATATATATATATATATATATATATATATATATATATATATTAATTGTGACTAATGTGCAAGTAGTTTTACAATTAAATCCATATGAATATTACACTCAATATTTAAACAACTGAAGAATAAAACATTAAACCCAGGCATAGCAAGGTGGAAACACTAGTTATGCTAGGATACATACAGAAAATATGTGAGAATTAATTAAAACTTCTTGGTTTGCTTTCATAAACACTTTATTTTAGTTTCTCTTTTGGTGAGAGAATTCTTTTAATGGATTTAGGATCTCATATTTGCGTACAGATTAAATTTTCATTGTATTACTTTGCTCAGTATACTTTTCTGTTTCGTCTATCTCTTCTCTTGTGATGACAGTGCGAGACAGCATACGCACACTGTATGACATCTTTAAGTGGAACAATCACTCTAGACGAAACTTGCGACAATACAAAACAGGTACGAGCAATTACAGATAAAATAACCTTATTTTAAACAGCAGCACTCCTAAGAAAACTCTCGAGTGGGAATAATAAATAACTATACAAGAACAAGGTCTAATCAAAAAGCTCACACAAAAATGATTTTATTTAATATACAATAATATTAAAATTTGAACAAAATAACTAAGAAAAAAAAAATGCTCCCCTCACTAACTTACTAATATACAATTTATTGTGCCAAAGATATTTTCCTACAGTATAGTTCATGAAAAGTACAACAGATACAGAGACAAAGTGATGCTGATGCTGAGTGTGCACCTGTCGTTGAGGACCAGGAATCTTACCACCTGATTTTTGGCTTCACAGACTTGAGGGGGATAACATGCTCCATATCAGACAACACTTTGTCAGACAGGTACGCAACTGTTGACGAAAAGTGTTGTTTAGAACTGCATATGCATGTTCCGATTTCTGCGTACCGTTGTAAAAAACAGTTCGAACGGGGAAGAAAGGTGTATCAGTTCAGAGCATAATGAACTCGTTCAAGAAGTTGAACCACCTGATTTACAGAAACATGGGGGGATAGGAGTGGCTTCAAACTTGGTTTTGCTATATCTGATGGCTCGGAAGACAAAATCATCTTTTGCTGCATACTTGTCAACTCTAGAAACTGGGTTAACACGTCACCATCAAGTATCTTGGGTACTCCACCCTAATATAAAATAGATGTAAGAAAACATGCTTGGCAACATATTCTTTTCGATAGTTGTGTTCCTTTTAAAAATGCTTTTCAGGAAGCTAGTAAAAGGTATTTCCTCCAAATATGTTAAAACATGCATTAAAAGAAAAAAGAGAACGAATCAAGGATATGAACGGCAAAATCTATTCCATCTAATGCTTGAGCCAACCATATTCAATCAGATTGCAATTATTTATTCTAAGAGGAAAAATGAAATGAAAATGAAACATCACATGATAATAATCTGAAGTGAATTCCTTACCCGAATTTCGCGACTGCGAAACTCATTATGATCATTTCCTAGAACAGGCGCGGTCAACTGATGGACAACAAGTCTTTCTTGCACTGCTTCTAATAGCTCATATTCTTCCCTGTACACAGGATAAATGATTGTTCTCATACGTATAAAAAACAAAAACCTAAGTAAAAAGCACTATAGCATCGTCTTCCAAAACTCGTCAATCCGCTGAAAGTTGCTAATTATATATGTTAATAAACAGCATCTAAAATTCTCGACAGTGCTGAAATTATGGGGTTTTAGGTACTGAACAAAGAGACTTCGCATATTATATAATCCTAAAGGATATTCCAAGATACGATTCATATACTCTAACAAACAGAACAACATTACAAGTATAGTTTGTTGAAAGAACCTTTTTAACATTCACATCTCCAAATAAAGCAACACGCTCGTAAATGACACTACCTACCAACCAAAATTGGCATTCCACAATCCCTCATCCATGCGGGAATAAATATTAATTGCTAATGTATCCGTCCAATCTTATTCTAAGCAGATAACTGGAGCAAGTGAAAATTTAGATGGAACTCGATGCAATAAAGTTAAAAAAGAAAAAGCTCCTATATTGGAACACATGGTCAACCATATCATCATCAAGACAATGAAATATCCGAGTAGCACAAGGATCATCCACATTCCACCCCATGTACATTGGACTGCAGTTGCAAAGATTGCGTCAGAAATTAAGGTGATACTGTATGCATGTAATTATTTTTCTATTCTGATATCAATGATAAACCAGTGTCAATGAGATGAAAAATTACAAATAAATAGCACTGAAACAGAATTGCAGATTCAGGGCCTGAAGCATAATTTAAGTTGTTATTATTTTTTGTCTTTTAACTCAGAATATTGTTCATTCCAGATACTATGATCCCCTTCCCTTGCATTATTCTCTGCCTCTAACTGATTCCCCACTTCTCAGTTTCGAGGCCCTTGTACATACGCAGATAGTTATGCTTACATTACATGCAAATCTTGCCATTCAGGGTTCTGATTCCAAGCTCGTCCAAGTATTTAGAAGGTGACTAACAAGTCCGTGCAGATTTACAATTGCAATTTAATTGTCATAACATCAACGAGGAATAACTCAATTTAAGAAATAAGAACGGGTTCTAGTACAATACCAAAAATATAGCTTCAGAAATGGGCATGATATGCCAAAAACATAGAAGAGTACCATCACACTTTCTGAGAAAAGCTCTTGGTTTCCCTCGAAAAGTAATAAATGATTTTGTTTTTAACTCATCCATGTTTTTAAAATGGACCATGGACAACAAAACGCTAGGAGTACTTATTTGGTAAGACCTGGAAAGCTATAAATCTACCTCAACCAACACATGCATCAGAAAAAGTTCCAAAATGACCAAACTGTACCCAACTAATGTTCACCTAGATATTTATTCAGAGTTACTGACAACATAATTTGGTACCTTGATAGAGGGATGAAGATCATTATGCTTCCTAACAAGGTACTGGCAATAATAGTATTTTGTAGTGAATCAACATTTGTCTTGGGGCCATTGCCGCCTTGCAAAACATCATCAGCTGGAAGTCTGTATGAATACGAGCCCTGAGTAACAAAAAACATCAATTACGTATAAATTGCCACAAAAGCAAATTAAAAGGAGAGAGGGGACGAGTAGATGTACATTGGCAAGTTACTGAACAAGACATCACTAAATCCAAGAACAAAATGATCGATTTGAAAACTTATCAATGTTTTGAAAGCAAAGAAGTTAATCCAAATTATAGAATCACCAAGATATCATGCTAAAATACATTTAAATAGTAATGAAAGGGGCTTGTGAAACATAGCATAGCCCTTCTGGTTAGCTAGAGTAATTGTTTACAAGAATCACACAACATATATAAACCGAAAAGGATGCGCTGCTGCACCAAGACATTTGATGAGTCATTGCAAATACTCTTTTGGAACACTTCTCAAAGAGATTAACTTTTTTATTAATAATATATTTACAAACAAAAGCGTAAAATAATGCTTTTTAAGCAATAATTTTACGATTCCAGTTCATGTATCTGTCTATGTTGGTGTATAGCATTATTTCCATTATCATAGAATCAGAAAGCCAGGGAACATTCACCTTTAGTGCATCTATCATATAAAGAAAGGACTATAGTTGAAAGAATAAAAACAGGAAGTTTGCTTGGTATTTTGAGCCACGTATGAAAAACATGCTCTAGCACAGTTCACAATTGAATAGCAGACAATTATCATTGAACAAGTGTTCAAGGAGTAGAGTCTCATGTAACATCAAAACTATCTCTTGCAAACTAATTCGCATCACCATTACAGTTATTGATTACAGCATATTGCGTCTGCACAGGGCAACCTCTGCTTCAAACAAATCAAATTTCTAGAAGAGTTAACGAGATTTAATGCATATTAATACCCATTCTTCCAGGACATTTAAAGAATATACCTTCTGGACGCTCAAGGCTATCTCAGCCATGAAATAAGCACAGCTTAGTGTCATGTTGCATTCAGTACTTGCGTTGTCTGATGCAGGTCACCAATAAAAAAATATGGTTAGAATCTTACTTTCAGGGGGAATATAAAAAATGAACAAATAGCTTTAAGCTTGGCAATAGCATAAAAATAGGCTCTATTTTTCAAAATCTTAATCAGCATTTTCCATTGCAACATGACAAGGGCAATACTAACATATCACATTCTATTAAAGATAAAGTCATTTACACCATTAAGCAGGTACAAACAACACAATCCAGTCACCACAAAAACTGGGTGGTACTGAAGCTTTGAAAAGCGGTAGTTACCATACACAAAGTACAAGGTCTTACACTGTTATACGTATTTTCAAATGAAATTTTATTGATTCCACCATTCATTAGGAAGACTACTTTGTATATAATATGAGCAGGCAAAAGATTTAATAGAAATTGATTTGATGTTCTTCTATTTCATTCAAATATAACAATCAGACGTAACAGATGTGGGATATTTTGATTATAGCAACTTGCAAAGCTTTATAGTTTATATTTGGAAAACCCAGGTCCCAGAGAAAACAAAATTTCAAAGATGAAAGTAAAACCTAGTATTGAATCACACAAGGGAAAGGCTTAGTTCAAGCATACCTTCCAAATGATTTGAACATAAAATAGCAATGCCTCCTTTACGATCTGAAACAACAGCCGTATCGGCATCCATCAAAATGCAATCAGCAACTAACCTTCGTGATGGATCACAGCAAAGTTGCTCCAATTTTCTAGATTCCTAGCATAGAAGATACAAACTAAACTAGTTCAACAGCACTCTGGCTTTTCTAAATGAAGAAACGTTATAAAAATAACAAAATTTCAATAAAGAAGCAGGTCTTAATCTATGGGGCATAAGCGATTAAACATCCAAGATAACTTCTCTTTTGTAAACAAAGATTTCATTAAGATGAAAGAGAAAGATATAACTGAAGGAAGATAAGGGATCCTCAAAACTAAAGAAATTGAGGCTGAAAAAACAAAAAGAAAGGCGGTTCATCACACGACACATGCAATGCATACCAATGAGTGCTTCTCTTTTTGCGCCTCAATCATAACACAACAACTTTAATATAAACGGAAATGAAGATAGGTATAAGAGGCACAAAAAATACAAAATCTTTTAGAAGGAAAGGAGTAAAAAGGATAACTCTAATTCTTAGTCCTTTAATTTAGTTTGAAAAATAAATACACTGCAGACAGCCAACACCACTCACCTCATGATAAGAAAATAAAATGATACCATCACGACAATCACCAACTGCGATTCTTGTAAAATGTGCACTCAAAGATGTTATCATGTGGTGCGTCCTTCCCATAGCATACCTTCTCACTCTTTGAGGATTGTCATTAGGGAAACCACAAACATAGAACTGAATAGCAAGAAAAGTAACCTAATGAGAAGACTGTATAAACGAAATATAGACAACAGATACGAAACCTCCTGATTCAGGACCTTTTGGAGAAAGGATAGGAAAGTGAGCCAGTGACGGAAAGAATGTAGAAAAAGGCAAGAGATTTGATACTCACAGCATTGCCAGCAGATGCCAAGAAGTAACGATCAAGATAAGGACAGATTTTAAAAACCACTCCCTGCCATTTCGTTGCATAAGCCAATCGGAACTGCCATACTTCATTTTCATCAAGTTTGATGCCATCACAACTATTATCATCAGGACTGCTGCCAAGGCTGCTGCTCGATAACTGTTCAGGAGCATATGAAACAATTTCATGGAATGGTGAAGTTTTTTGAGATGATGACCCTGCCTTTGAACTGAAGGTCATTGAACCACTATCTGAATTTTGCACATGAACAAGACAAAGAACAAGAAGACGACCCTTGCAACTGCCAAAGAAGCAACCTATTAGAATAGGGAAATCAATAAGAAGCGCATAAATTTCAGGAACAATATGAACATATTATTAACCTTTCACCACCATACATGCAACAGGGTTATCAAAGTGAATATGAGCACTGTTTTACAGTCCCACAATCCTGTTCTTCATGCAAAACTAAACATGACATGGAACTTGATATTTCTTTCTCATGGAGAAAATTCAAAACAAAAGTTAATTGGTTCAGCATACTCCAGCTCTAAATCAGAAGAATGCAGACATTCTGACCAAACCCCTCTCCTCTCTCAGATTATTACATTGAACCTACATGCTTGGTAAAGCTACTAGGTTCAATGCATCTTGGGAAATATTAGTATCTTAATCTCTCTTGAATATAAATAGACCTTTCTGTTCTCAAGCATGATCAGAAAACTGCTTCTCATTAAGATTCCAGGATCCCACCTGTTGAAATCTGTCTGGAAAGGAGGACAGTTCAGAAGACTACAGTTTACTCTTAAGCAAATTTACATTCGAGACTTTAATGAACAAAAGTTTCAACTGAGTTCTCACACTGGTTGATGTAAGGGCAGTAAGTCATGTGATGGAGCAGGTGTCTACTGGTTATTACATGAAGCTTCATTAATCAATTATACTGGGTATCTTTTATTCTTAAGCATACAGATTGCAATGAAGCATGAATCAAACTCTTCTTTTCGAGAGTTGAGATGTGTACACTCCTTAAGAAGGAATTTGCAAGAAGCTCACCAGTAGCTTAGCTTGTTTAAAGTCATGAAAGGCCATGTGCAGTTCAGGGAAAATTGGTAGCCAGCAGTTTCACAATTTGATAGAAAAAAGGAAAGAAATTCCTACCAATTAGCTGGTGATTTAAAACAAAGAAGGCAAACTTAAAATACAAGGAAACCTAAATGTCATACCTTTCAGCTTCACCACTGGGCATTACGGCTGGACCAGAAGACAGACTAGTTCCAACAACAAGCACTTGCTCACTTCCAACTCTTACTAATTCCATGGATTTTCCTGTTTCTCCAAGTTCGAGTCTAAAAGACGACACTACTGACCCGCTTAGGGGATCAACACAACATATGTCAGACAAACATGTGCCACAATTCAGTTCAGTCCTCATCACAAGCAACATTTTGCTTTCATCGTGATACAGGACCTTCCTAGGAGTGCCCTCTAAATGAAACTTCTGCATATTAAGTCTCTTGCTGTGAACCATTTCCACCTAAAGTATCAAGTGATAAATACAGTACAAGTCAAAACAGCAAAACAATAAGAACCACACAAAGCATAAAAGAAGGGATGAAAACAGTGATTATTTCTTGGTGAGCAAAGTTAGCAAAATAGGGAAGAGATGTCAGTCATATGACCAAAAAACTATATGTTTCTCATTTTGTATTGAGTATGTAATCTAAACCTAAATCCTACTAATAAACGGAACTTATCTGTTTCAGACTGAAAATCAACTAACATATTTGGAAGACAAGATCACAGAATGCAGCAGCATCCTCTGGTTTATGGGAATTCAAATGCAGAAAACAACAGAGAAGATAACCAACAGAACACAATGGTTTCTCCAAACACCAGGGAATACCACCACTCAAAACTTCTCATACTTTTACATTGAATAATGTTATTTGTGCATCTAACTTTACAACAATGAGAATGAGAAAAAAAAGAAGTTTGGGACGACATGGGTGATCCAATGGAGATAGAAAGAAAAATTGTATAAATTGTTGTATGAACACCAACTTTTACCTAACAATTGCCTTCCCTCAGCCCCCACCCAATTCACATATCCTCCCTCCCACTCTTGCAAATCTTCCCCAATTATTACTCTCCACTCTCCCGTTAACAGCTGTTCATCTGCATAACTAATTCCTCATTTGTCTTTCCCCAACCATTCTTTTATAATTCGGTTACTACTTTATACTCACCAAAATTATTGTAATATGCACCCTTTCCATTTCAAACCTCCTTCTGTATACATGCATTGAAGGTACCCAAGGCTGTGACATTATCATCCCTACTCCCAAAAAATAGGAATTAGAACCTACTAGACACCACTAAGAAACAGGACCAGCAAAAATTATGTAAGAAACGAAATGAGACGATCTAACAAAATTGTCATATTCACCACCACACAAGTTAAAATCTTGATAGTAATCACAACAAATAATATATCTCAAGATTTTTCTGTGCATTTAAATATACCATCACTTGAACAAATGATAGGACTGAAAACAGTGTATTCAACTTACACAGTTGGACTTTTATTGAAGTATATAGGATACAAAGAAGAGGTAAGGCACTTGCCTAGAACCCTAACCTAATGTTGGGTATACACAAGAAAAATAATAAAAAATAACATCACATTTCAACACTCCACCTCAAGCTGGAACATATACACCCTATGCACCAAGCTTGGAACATATAAATTGAATCCTAGGTCCTCTTAGAGATTTAGTTAGAATGTCTTGAGTTGTTCATTAGAGCTAATAAACTCAGTAATAAGATCCTTGGATTGCACCTTCTCTTTTAAAAAAATGAAAACCAATTTCTATATGCTTAGTTCTTTCATGAAACACCGGATTAGAGATAATATAAAGAGTTGTTTGGTTGTCACAATACAACTTCATCCGCTCATTTTCACAAAATTTCAACTTTGTTTAATCCACACAAGTTCACATGTAGCTAGGACCATAGATCAATATCCAGCTTCTACATTAGATTGAGCAACAACACTTTGTTTCTTACTTTTCCAAGATTCAAGGTTCCCACCAAGAAATACACAGTATCCTGTGGTAGATCTCTTGGCAAAGGGACGACCACCACAATACCTTAAGACCTGAGTACTTTCCTTGTTCTAATATAACAATCCTTGTCCTGAGTTCCCTTTTACATATTTGAGAATCTGAATCACAATATTCCAGCGATCAATGTGGGGGTTTTGCATAAATTGACTCACAACATTCACTGAATTAGAAAGATCGAGTCTTGTTATACTAAGATAAATGAGTTTTCCAACCATCCTTCTATATCTCTGAGTCTGAGAAAAGTTCACATTGGTCTCTAGTTAACTTCTTATTTGAGTCCATAGGATTATCACTGGGCTTGTAATTTTCCATACCAGTCTCCTCCAAACTATCAAGAGCATATTTTCTTTGTGAATGATGACACCTTCTTTTGATTGTGTCACTTCAATACCAAGAAAATATTTTAGATAGCCCAAATCTTTGGTGTGAAAGTGGCTAAATAAATGTTCTTTTAATTGATCAATTCTAGTGATATCATTTCCTGTAATAATATCATCAACATAAACCATATGATAAACACTCTCCAGAAGTATGACAATAAAACACTAAATGATCTATCTCGCTTTGTTTCAATCCAAAAGTTTGCACAATGTGACTAAATTTACCAAACTAGGCTCGAGGTGATTGCTTCAAGCCATAGAGAGACCGATGTAATTTACAAACTAAACCAGACTCCCCTCTCAGCAACAAATTCAGAAGGTTGCTCCATGTAAATCTCCTCCTCCAAATCACCATGAAGAAATACATTCTTAATGTCAAACTGGTATAGAGGCTAGAGGCAAATGGCAGTCGTAGCAAGAAAACCATGAATAGTGCTAATCTGAGCCACAGGAGAAAACGAATCACAATAGTCAAGACCATAAAGCCCGACTAAGTCTAGTAATTAAACCATCCATAGAAGCAATTTGGTCACCACCATCTATAATTTGATCACGATCATGATTAAAATTTGAATGTAAGCTTCTTATAATCAAAACCATACAATATCTATCAAGTTTCATGTTGAGTTCCTCTAATGGCTCTACCACTAAAAATCTTTCAACCTCTTCTATTGTAGCCCTAGCTTTTGCCAAATATGAGACCATATCATGGTTGGTCTGTTTGAGAAAAGTTACTCTTTGGGTTGTATCAAAGAGATGTTGGATATCATTAGCAAAAGTCTCTTGTGTACTCTTCCAAAAAGAAAAACATGTTTTGAAGGATCTGAGCGTCTCTAAAACATCAGGCTCAACTGACTAACATAAAAAGCAGCAAATAGTTAGAAATCAGTCTTTTGCCACTAGGATCTATCTACCTCATTAATAGAGTTGAGTTTTTTTTCTAAGTGATCATGTTATCCTTAACCAAGGAACCATAATTCCACACAGGCAAACCAAGACAGATAATTTTTCCAATTAAGCCATGTGCTTGTAATGGTCAAAGTAGTCGAGAAGAAAGGACAAGAACCTATTGAAGTCATTTCAAAGACGAAGAATAGTGACCAAACCTAAGACAAAGAAGAGAAACCCTAAAAACCAAGAGCACATGCCCGAACACAGGCACGTCGGAAAGGAAGTCAACAATAGAGATAGAATAGTCCGATGAGTCAGCCAAAGGTGTCGCTAAGAGATTTCGATGACTAGAAGGCAACGCATGGAGGACGTGCCACAAACGAGATGCACGTGGATCGGTGAGTCATGCAACCACCAGGATTGGGTTGCACTCCTCTAGGCGCACCTAACCCCAACTTTTTCACTGAACAGCGGCAGAGACAATGAAGAAGACAGTAGGATTGTGCTCTGATACCAACTTGAACAAGTGAGAGGATCGAAAACACAGTGTATTCAACCTACACTATTTGACTTTTATTGATGTATATATAAGATACAAAGAAGAGGCAAAACACTTGCCTAAAACCCTAACCCTAAAGCTAGGTACACACAAGAAAAATAATAAAAAATAACATTACATTTCAACACCATCTACAAGCATCTTCAATGCACTACAAGTTACAAAGAAAGTGCAACCAAAGAAATAAAGGAGTAAAAAAATATGGCAGCAAGCGATGCTGTGATATGATTTTCTTACCAGATGTAAACAGCTTTCTGCAACAAACAATATTCCTTTTGGACACTCGACAGAGCAAACAGGAGTTACATGCGTGGAAGGTTGAAATGAGATAGAAGTATACGAAAGGCTATGTCTTGCACTATGCAACAACCAAGGCCTATCACTAAGAGCAATTATATCAGCATCCAGTGTGTCACCTAGTGGCACCAAGAAAACTGGAGTAATGCCAATGCGTCGAATGGCAATCAATTGAAGTGTTAAAGGAAGGTCATTTCTCTTGTCAAAAGCATTACTTGCAGAATTTACCAAATTTATAGAAGATAAAGCAGTATCCACCATATTTATTGGTGATGAAGGACATGGTTCCACTGGCCACTCAAAGCGAAGGAGCATTCCATTCCTCAATCCAGCAAGAACATAATACTTATCAACAAATACAAGCCGTACATCTTGAGGTACACAACCACTTATGGCGGTCCCTATTGTATTTGTCAATGAAATTGTCCCACAAGCAACTACTGTAATTCCTCCACCTGGTGCAAAAAACCAAATTTCCACAGAAGGCCTGTGTGTACCGACAACAAAGGTTTTATTGACGTCAACTCCACTTTGGAAAGAAGAGATGCTACTATTATTTGCTGAAATAGATGAATTTGATGGTTTTTGCCCAATTTCTTGTCCAGGGATGGAAATGCATGATAATTCATTCTGCAGTACCAAATGTTGCATTTCATAGATTTCATATTGGTAAGCTGATATCAATCTAACCCCAAGGATAAACAGAAAGCATGGATTAGAGGTTGACACAACTATGAAATTATGCCCAACTGCCCCCAAACTGATACTCACATTGTCTGGAGACCAAGATGTGGAAATGGGAGAAGACAAAGGGATACCTTCAGAATGAGCAGCTTTAGTGGGCAAACAAAGCTTAACAGTATATCGGTGGATCTGAACAAGTACACCATCAGTCACAAGGCCACATGCCAAAGTGCAGACATTAGGTTCGAAACCAACTGAATCAGTCACATCAGTAAAACTTAAGCCAACTGACAATATTCTGGTTTCCTCAACAAACGATAGAACTAGAAAAGAATGATATGAATCAGTAATTTTCATTCTGACAGTCCAAGTACCAGTTACCCCTTGATATATAGAAGCAGTCCTGAGTAGATTTTCCACATTAATACCATTCCGTATTATCCTTAATGACCCCTCTGGAGCCACACCACAGCAAGCAAACATTTGATCATGCTTCTCATCACGATAATCTACAACTGCCATATCCAAGATTGGTGCAATGTTTTGAATAGGGTTTGTATAGCATAGCCTTCCATCTTCCAATTTCAGGACCATACCATCCCCCATTTCCACAACAGCAGCTACATATCCACCTTCAACCCACAAAAGTGCTTTACACGGCAGACCTTTATAGAGACACTCAGACAGATTAACTTTAGGGCCTTCAGAATCAAAAAGAACTTCAATCATAAAAAATTCCCCAGTATCTACACAGAAGATCATCCTAGGATTTCTATTATTTTCAGGTTCCCAACTCCATGAGCATATGTATTTGTAGCCTGAATTAGCACCACCATTGTCACTGTCTATACACATGGGATCGTAATCACTCAGCTCCAACAAAGCACAGGCAGCAACATTAAAGCGCTCATCGTCAACATCATGTAATTTACAAGAGTCTTCCACGTAAGTCTGCTCTTCCATGGCATTTGGTAAAATGTTCAAGTTAGTCTTATAGACACAGGATGGGTTGCGATGGTCTCTAAGATCCATTAAGAGAACATCACCAGTCCTGAACATAAATGTAAGTCCCCTGGAGTTAGGAACTTCAACAATGTCGTATGCAAGAGGCCCAGCTTCAGCATACTGAGAAATAACAAATATTTTGTGTGCTTTAACATTCCATTCCAATAATAGCAATTCATTTTGAAGGGCTCCCCTCCTGTAGTGCAAAAATATGTATGTTTCAGTGAGTACACATCTTCACAAAGAAAGACAGCAGAAACAGAAGATAACATCCATTATAGAGATGTATTCAAGACAGAATAAAATCCTGACAGTGGGCAACATTGTATCACTATACCTATTTATAATAACAGCTAGTACAGGATTATGCTCCTTGCTTGGTTGTCTGGAATCTTGTGAAATGAAGCAGATGCTCCAAATAGTACCACGGATACTGGTTCTGTGGACGCTTCTGGAAGAACTTGCATTTCCATCACTTTCAGAAGGATATACAATTCTCTAGAGTTAAGCAAAAAAGACCACAAGCATATTTCTTCAGACGTAATCAAATTATCAAAATTAGACAAAATAAAATAACATAAAGAAATTTAAAAGAAAAAGAAATAAGATAACAATATATACTGTTACAACATGAAAAGAAAAAGAAATGAAAGGTTAGTAAAGGAAACCAATACATTAGAACCTTCAAAAGTTCAATCTCTTCAAAGATCCACCAAAATCATGCCCTATATGTATGTCTAGTTTATAGCCTATACCGCCAGAAAAATAAAACAGTCCTCTATCATATTCATATACGTATTTTGCTAACACACCAACATGCAACTTTTCTAAAATGAAGGATTGTATAGTAATTTTGGACCTCATCAATGATATCACCACTGGACATTGACATAGAAAACAAGGCCAGACGATCTTCATATGCACTGGAAGCAATAAAACAACCACTGCAGAAAGAGAAACGTAGGAATTAGTAAAATTCACCAGCAAAGCTTAACATGTTTTTTCCGTTTGTCCTTAAACATTGTTAAATATAAAACTGTTCATGAGCCTTCATCCAAGAGCTTAAGCTTTTAGATGAGTAGGACCTTCACATGATATCAAACCTCTTTAACCATGAGGTTTAAAGTTCAATCCTTGATGCTTCCATACTTTTAAATTAAAGTTGAATACTAACACAAGGTGCAATGTCCATGCTTCAAGCACAAGGGACTCTTGTATGCTAGACATAAAATCATTCATGACCCTTCACATAACGGCTTAAGTTTTTTAGCGAGAGGGAAGATAGAGAAGAATGATGAATTGGCAGTAAGAGAGAAAGGAAATGAGGGTGCTAGTTCTTGAATAGCTGAATGAGTTTTCATGATATAGAGAGAAGGGGAGTGAGGAAGGCATCCTTGCATACCTATGGCAGCAGAGCTCTGGGTAGTACAGACCTCATCCTACTTAATTTTCCTCAGTCTGAATAATATATACTACAGATATCATTTTTCTTATTCATTCCTGATATATTTTTTTCATTTCTGTTACTATTGGATTCAGTTTTGTATCAAACTGGTCCAATCTGCCAGATTCAAAGAACAGAGAGTAACGAACTAAGGAGAGGAATACAAATAAATGCTAGGGAAGAAGATGGAGGCAAAAGTAACATCTCTGGAAAATTAAGTAGCCCTCTGGTGGAAATGGTCTAAGGCATATGAGCACCAGGAGAAGTAAATGGAGATGTTGACAAAGGGTATGGAGAAATTACCTTCTTCATCAGGATGGAAGAAACTTCAAGGGAATTCTATGGATGAGTTCTTAAAATAGGTGAAAAGGGTGGAACTACTGATGTTCAACAGAGAAGATTCAACTGGTTGGATAGCTCAAGCAAAAGTTTACTACTTCCTGGTGATGGAGACGAGTCCCAATATTCAAGTGAACATCACATGGCCATGTATGGAAGCCTAATTTAGGAACAACTCAAATATGAATTTCTTGAGACATAAATGGATGAGCGATGGCCACAACTTACAGCTCTTCAGCAAGAAGGGAGCGTAGATGAGATGAGTGCATACAGGAGTTTGAACAGTTAACAGTCCAGGTAAATTGGCTGCCCAACAACCAATATTTTGGGTATTTGATTCATGGATTGTAGGAGGATATGTGTGGCAGAGTGCACAACTTCTGTGCTTTGGGTCCTCTGTCCAATTCAATAATAATGAATCTAGCAAGGGCGATCAAAAGTGAATTATAGGATCAGCTCGACTAAATCAGGGATGAGACTATCAAGAATAAGAGAAATTTCGGGTTGGGTTCTGCTACCGAAAATGGACCATTTAACTCAGGTGGGGCACATATTTTAGAAGTATTTAAATATGATTACGAAAGTAGATTTAAGAATCTGGAGATGCTATCAGCCATGTTACCTGTTTATTATCAACCAAAGTAATTTGTGTGGTTGACCTAGAAGTTCATGTAGACCGATTATGTGAAACGAATAATATATGCTTACAGAATGGAACCAGAACACATAACTGAGAGATAATAAAAAAGACAAAGTAGATGCTTTCCAGAAATTTTGTGACTACAAAACATCACCTGGAATCAACTGCTAGCTTTCTTCCAGGAAGATCCATCGGGTTTCCAGGATTAGACATCTGTATATGTGTCACAGAAATAAACCTACAAAGATGCATACACAAATTAAAAAATCATACAAGTTAATTATTTTTGGGTTGAATAAATTTTTAGTGCCTCCAAAATTGGTTCATGTTAAAATTGGTACCACAAAAAATTTTCAGTATTTTTGATACTCAACATTTAATAAATAAGTGAATTTGATCCTGAGAATTATTCTGTTACTTTTGAATTAATGGAGTTGACATACTAATTTTGGTAGTGTCATATGCCACATGCTTGCAAATAACTTAAAGAATGATTGCATGTCAGCATCAATAAAGTTACTCTGAAGACCAATTTCAATATGGATCAATTTCGGAGGTACCAAAAACTTATTTAACACACTATTTTTCCACTACATAAAGTTCCTGACTTGTAATGAACAGGTATAATATGTTCAAAACATGCACTAATGAACCAAACACTGAAAACACTCGACCATAACATCGTATACCAATCCAGTGCAAAAGACAAGAGACAAAAACAGAGCATGCAAACCTGTGCATTTCATTGCAAAACGTGAGCAACGAAAGCTTCCCAGAATCAGATGTAGAAACCAAAAGGTCTTTACCCCATAGCTGCAGAACCAGTATAAAGGACTAAATAAAACCAACCTTGGCATATAGAAACAATCCACTCACAACAACAAATAACTTCACCGAATTAAAACAGACACATACAATGGGTTCCTTAAAAAACAGAGCACGAAAAACGAGCAACACACCTGAGGATCACGTGCACGAAACTTCTCGTTCCAAGGCAATATGGCAAGATCTTTGATGGTTCCAAAGACGGGCTGATCACACACAGATTGCACATTCCCATCATCCTCAATGACCACCAATTCAATAGAAGTCTCCTGAAATCACAAATAAACAGGAGCAACACAACACGTCATCCCAGTCCCAATCAAAACAAACAATATAACAAGAGAAACACACGGCTCGGCTCGGCTCAGTTCAGTTAATTACGCCAAATAAAATACCTACTCTACACGGCAGCGTGTAGTACCATACGCTAGATTTTCGATAATGTGTGAAACGAAGAGAAAAAAAGGGAAAAGAAAGAGATGAAGTTCACCTTGCCGAAAATGACGTCATTTGAGGAGGGAGAACGGATGTGAGCGTAGAGGACCTGAAGAACTACGCTTCCTCTGAGGACGCATTTGGAGAGGTAGTAGCGCGAGGCGGAGGAAGAAGAAGAGGTGCCAGACTTCGTCGAAGAGCATTCCTCTTCGGAAACCGCCATTTCAGAATAGTTGCCGCTTAGGTTTGAGTTGAGCGATTAATTGAATTTGATTGCTGAGAAATCGGAGAGTCGGAACAGCGTTCATCGAGAGTTGGATAACATGGTGACGATTATGCACGCGCACACGAACACACACTTCCAAGTTCAGTAGACGATGAAGATGAAGAACAAGAAAACGAAGAGGGCTCCCTTACTTTCGCTTTTTTTCCTTCATTCATGTATCGGCAACAAAAAAAAATGGGAACACACACATTTTATACTTATATTTATTTATATAATCTATATATGTATATTTTTTTAACTATTAATTAATTAATTGCATATATTTCTGTTTATCACGCTTTGCTAAGGTTAATAATTTTATTGAATATATACTTAAATTTTTTAATGTGCAAATGGTTAATTTTTTTTTTTTATATGCATTCATTGTATAGATCTGTTGTATGCATTCAACTTGCTTTTTTCATAACAATTTATGTTTTATATAGGTATTATGCTTAGACATAAAGAAAATATAACTGTCTTAAGTAATACATTAGATTTCAACAAAAATATGTATGCTTTTTTTATAACAATTTATGTTTTATATGGGTATTATGCTTAGACATAAAGAAAATATAATTGTCTTAAGTAATACATTAGATTTCAACAAAAATATGTATGTTATTAGATATTTAAATTCGAAAGAAGTATTAAATACTAAAAATAAAAGTTTATATTTGTTATGCAAATAATTAATGTTTGACTAAGATGTTGTTTATATAGCCAAAAATCAAAATATTATGTTTTTTTAGTAATTATAATGATTTTTCAAACATTTCAAAGTTGTAATTGCAGAGACAATTAGTTCAATCTAAAAGGTGGAAGATTGAATAGAGCCTTAAGATTTTATTCATTGAAAAAAAAATAGATCTTTTAATATATCACATAATTAAGCAAGTAAGACCACACATTTTATATTTATACACCAAAAGTACAGGTTATGTCCTCCAATCCCCTTAAATTAATTGTTTAAGAGATTCTACTAATCAAAACACCTTAATTACACCAGATACACTAACATCTTTAGGTTAAAACTACTACACACAAACATCTATAGTTTAATCTTCTCAATCTCTTCCTGGTATACTGAGAATTCTCAAAGAAAAGAAAACTATATCATAAAAAACATGAAACTCACAAGGTTACAACTTCACTGAGTGAAGAATTTACAAAAAAGATTTACACACAAAAGATAGATGCTCAAAAGTTGATAGGATTATAATAACTCTTGAATTTCTATATATTTCAGATATCAATGATTGTAAAGTTTGTTGTAAGATGTTAGTTTTTTCTTCTTTTTCGTCTTTGAACACTTTATAAATTATGTAGTTGAGGCTCTTGGATAGCAAGACACGATTCTGCACAAATTATTCTCCTTATATCTTAATCTTTAATCTTTGTGAGTGTTTTAAAAAGAAACTTTTAATATGATCTTTAATTTGTATTTTGTTTTGATTATGGTAAAGGAAACAATTCAAACATATTCGTGATATTTATCAATTAATTTCAAATATATCATAATCAATTAGGTTATAACTTTCTTTGAAATGAATTTAAAGGCAAATAATATATAGTCATTAAAATGTTTTTTTTTATCATTGTATAATTTAAAAATACATGCCAACACTTTGTTTTCATCTAATTAAAAGATTGTTTACATGTTATGAAATTGAAATCGCATATATTATATTAGACTGTCTTAGCATGTGTTATGTAGATACTTAAATTATCTATTATGTACTATAGTTATACAAAACACTAGTTAGAACGTGTAGATTATTGTTAACTACACATAAAATTTATATAGAACATTTGGAGTGTTTTGTTATCATCAAAACATTCACACAAGATTTATATGTCATCATACCATTTAAAGGAATGTAGACCGTTTATAAGGTTATCATACCATTTAAAGGGACGTACGTCTTTTATAAAGTCTTAGACTGTCTATATCTTAATGGACAAAACTATATGTATCTTTTTTGTTATAATAAACATGTAATGCACTGCACCTTATTTGTAATCTTTTATAAAGTATTGGACTGTCTAGATCTCAATGGACAAAACTATATATATCTTTTTTATCATAATAAACATGTAATGCACTGCACCTTGTTTGTAATCCCTATCATCACAAGAAGTCTAAAGTTGATTGATATACCATCATTATATATTGTTAAAAAGTAACTTTTGACTCTATTCATAAATGAATCAGAACATCAAAGAACTGATACATTTATAAAGATCTGTCTTTGGTGTAACTGCTTTCAATTGTTTCATTAGAGGGAAACATTAGAATAAAATATAATTAGATATTATAAATATAGTATATAACTTATTATTTTTATTTTTCAAATATTATAAATATTATATATAATTAATTATTCTATTCTCTTTTCTATCCCACTTGTTGGTATGTTTACTGTATTATAGCCGTTTGATTTAGAGTTTAATATTTAGAATTTATAGTCTTAGTATGTTTGATTCAATGAATTGTTTTGTATATTTCTCTCTTTAATAAAATCCATAAATATATATTGATATCTATAACCAAAGACTGACCAAAAGTTGCGAGTTTTCTAAAATTTACGAACCAAAGTGTGACAAAATTATAGAAAAATCAAAATAAAGAATTCAAGATAATAAAAGATCATAAATTAAAAATATCATCGGAACTAGATTCCATTCCATTGCTAAAATATGTATAATTTATTTATGTAAAAAAATTAACATATAAAAATGTATATTGCTTAGTTAATTAACATAGTATACTTTTTTATTAAAATAAAAAAGAATTAAAATAGTATTCTTTATAAAAAAATGAATGAATGGAAGATTAAATACCAAAACAATATATAATAAAAAAAAGTTTGATATATTGTATTGAAATTAAGGTAGATGAAGAGCATGAATAAGTATATCAACCATGATGATGTTGAATCATTATGTTATATATAAAAAGAAAGAAAGAAAGGCACAGTGTAATTCAACAAATGATATATTATATAATTGTAGTTTTTATATAGTAGGTCAAATATAAGTATAAACATTGTTATTGACTTCATGTTTATTGATCTTTTATTAAAGTTATTTTTTCATAGATCACATAAAGATTTAGCAGAAAAGTGTTATAATAATGAGATTAATAAACATACATGCATAAAAATAATAAATGTGATTAATAGCATTAAATCAAAAAGGTAAGAAGTGGAAGAATAATAGGGAAGAATTTGCAATGGTAAAAGCAATTTGATATTTGATATTTGATACTTCAAAAATAGTGACTTTTGTATTAGTCTGCAGTAAGTTTATTAATTGATGACAAATATCATGGAGATAAAAAATTATAAAATTAGAGGCATCATCAGATACCTACGCCACTGTGTATATTAATTAATAGTTCCTATATTTACTTATTTATGGATAAGAACCCACTTAGACTTCCAAAGATGATGACAAAAGGCCATCTAAATGTCAGAAGCGCAGCATAACAATTCTTATGCAAACTTTCAAGAAAGTGATTCTTGGTTGTTTTTTGGAGTGAGAAGGTTAGCTAAAGTTGAGTTTACGTCAAGGTTTAAGTTACAAGGTTTTATTTGTTAGGTATTCAAATGTGAGTCTAAGTTCTACATTGAGTAAGAATGAAAAAGTTTAGTAACATATAAGAAAGAAGACTTACAAACCCAATGTCTTAAGGTTTTGGATTAAAGGTGGTGTCATTCCCTTGTGTGGGTTTGACTCAGTTCTCATTCTTATAAGATCTCAGTTTTGCCCCCTCGGATTATCCAACAAGTTCTTGGATAATTAGGAGTGATTTAGGAGTTTTTGGAAAATTCTTGAGAGATTCGTGATGATAGATGGTGGAAGTAAGGTGTTTGGAGGTAGTGATATTATTTATTGGTTTTCTTGGTCTTTTGGGTTGATTAATGGAAGAATTTTATTTTAGATAAATAAGGGAAAGGGTTAGGCTGATTTTGGTGAATTTAGAATGAAATTTTGAGATAGAAAACGAAAAAGATGAAAGGTGTTATTGGGAGAAATGTAGGTAATGTAGTTTTTAAGAGAAACACATGGGTGTGACTAAAGTTTTAAGAGTATAGTCAAATTAATTCTTTTAATTTTAGGTAGTTATTATTAAGTTTATGATGTGGAAGAAGTAAGAGTTGGAAGCTTATAAAAAAAAGATAAATAACAGATAAGAAATGAATGAAACAAGATAATGGAAGATAATAAATATGACAAATAAAAAATAAATAGAATAAAAGTAAAATCTTTAAAGGATCTCTGAAATGTTTCAAGAAAGTAAGAAAACGAGAAGTTATTTCTGAAAATTCAACTAAGTAAATAAAACTTTCAATAAAAAAACAGAAAAAACTTTCAAAGCTCAAATTGATTTATATTTCAAAAGTATAATTTTATATGAAGAGAAACTTTTCTTATACAAGAATTTAGATAGCATACATTATGATACTTCTCTTAACCCATAACTACATTTAGAATTTCTTATTCTAACCTATAATAGTCTTATTCTATAAAACAAACATATAAAATTATAAAGCAAATTATTAAATAACGTTATTTTCACCTATGTTCTTTTCAATTTTTTTTTAATTAGAAGATTTTCTTGTATATTTATATTCTTCAATTTATCTTTTTAAGATATATTTTCTATTTTCTTTTTTGATTGAATGTTTTATTTTCTGTATCCAAGAGGGATATTCATGGATCTTCAAACACTTGTGCCCAAGAATACACCAGTGATAACATATCGGTCAATCTTTATTGTCTGATTTTAGTTTAGCAAAGTTAGAGGAATAGGATAATGCTGCAAGCGCCACCTGAGGCATCAATTGTGGGAAAATAAAATAGAAAACCTTGTTAATAGAAGAAATGAGTTCTACACGAAACAATTGATCACAGACTTGAGAGAAAAAAATATCAAGACATAACATATTCAGTTTGGAAATATAAGATAAAATAGTTTTTAATTAAGTATAATTTCAAAAGCTTATTTATTTAATCCAAAGACGGAGTTAAACGAGAGATGTATTGAAAAAGGTAGACAGTTCAAAAATATACTGTAAACGGAAATAAAAAAGTTATTGAGCGAATAAGAAAAACAAGTCTCCTTATATAATATATATATATATATATATATATATATATATATGAGAAATACTTATATATCAATTTAAATAAAGCTTTAAAATTAACAATAAAGTTTCATAATTGTTTTGCTATCATCGCCCCATCACTGATTCATTAATGTATAATATTAGTATATATAGTATTTAAAATAAATTTGATTAATAAAAAATAATAAAGTTGTCGATGTTTAAAATATATATCTTATACATTTTTGTCAAAAAATAGTTAAAATTATCAATTTGAAGGGTGTGTAACAGTTACTAAATTTCCTAATTTTATAAAAATAAAAAATAGTAAAAGTAAAATTGTATGGTTAAGCAAAGAATTGATATTAAAGGAAACGGAATGAACCTGCGCTTCATCACCTAAAAATTTGAATGTTCTTCCAAGATTGAACTTGCAGAACCACAATCAAAACTCAACACTTTGATCTGAAGATCTCATGTCGGTATGTTGTGTTCTTATTGTAATATCTTTTAGAACATTCAAAATTTTGTATATGGAAATTACATGTGTTGTGCAATCGCAGACGTATCTTTAACTGGGTTGTAATTTTAGAAATTAGGTTATGAAAACTTTTGTCATAATCCTTAATCCTTGTGTACCAATGTAATTTCATCTTCGACATTTGGTATTATAATTAATGATGATGCATGATGATCCCTGGAATTCCAATTTATGAAATATGTATTCAACATTGTGTGTTGGGTTCTACAATCTATTGATTGTCTAACAGTGGTCATTTCATAGATTGTAAAAAATGGTGAATTTTAAAGTTAAGGACATTGAACAATACATGGTAATGATTTATCCTTAAAATTCTTGTGTAGATATTACCAAGCATGGATATGCCCACCATCGATGTGGACCTTGGGCCAGAGAAGTTTGAAGATGAGAAGCAAGGAGGCCCCTTGCTGCATTGTGATCTGTGTGATACAGAAGTAGTTCACAAGTTGGCTCAAATGTTCCTTCCAGGTCTAGCTAGTGCTTGTGTTGATAACACATCAGGAGATCTCTTCAAGAATGCAGGTGCAGTAGCTGTTGATTTGAGGAAGGAGATGATAGAGTATCTCACCCAAAGAAGTGAATCATTTGTTGCTGAGTCTGTGATCTTGGAAGGTGGTCCAGATGGTGAAGTATCAGACCATCCTTATGATATCATTTCAAATTTAGTTGATGACTTTGCAAGTTCAAAGGGGAATTTGTTGAGTCGGGTTTCTGGATGGCTACTGAGTGAAAAGAGGGAAGATAACATAGAAGATTTTGTTCAAGAGATGGAAGTGAATGGGTTTTGGACACTTGAGAGGAGAGAAAAAGTTGCAGAAACTCTGCTAAAAAATGTTGACTTTGCAAACTCATATCATTGCAACATGAGTTTTAATTCTGCAGAAGATCTTGCCAATCATATAGATAATTGCAACTTTAGATCTATAATATGTGAAAATGAGGGGTGTAATTCTAGATTTTGTGCATCTCATTTGAAGGATCATGATTCAACTTGTCCTTTCAAGATAATTCCATGTGAACAGAAGTGTTCTGCCAACATCATGAGACGTGAGATGGACAGACATTGTATAACTGTTTGTCCAATGAAGCTTGTAAATTGTCCTTTTTATGCTATCGGTTGTCGGTCAGCCATTGCACAATGTATGATTGAAAAACATCGTTCAGATGATATTAATTCTCATTTGTGGCACTTACTTAAAGGGATCCACAAAGAAGCATCTGGAGATGATCTTAACCGACGAGTGGAACAAATTATGCAGGTGAGTATGTGTAAACAATAATTTTTGGGTAAGTTTATTGGTAGATGTAGAAGGATATATTAAGACAAATTTTATATTATAGATTATGTGTTTATATGATATGATTAATAATAGAAGGTTTTGAAATCATTTAAACTGAGGGAATACCATTTAGGGAAATTCATGTCATTTATAATTAGGAATATAATAAAAGAAAGTCATTATCATTATATAAAATGGATAGAACATATCAATGGAAAAATATTAGAAATTAACTCTTATTCCTTGTAGTCACGTACATTTACTTTTTGGTTATATATCCATAAATCTTAAACTTTTTAATGCTAAGTTTTTTTCATTTTCAAATATTGATATAATCTAATATATGTTTTTAAATTTTATCAAGTATATTAATTATTTTCTATATAATTTAGGTATCCATTATTGTAGTATTAGGTAAAATATTTCATCAATTTGAATTTAATTGGCAAAAAAAAAATTATTAAAAGATTGTATTTGACAGAGTACATTATTTATTTACAACATAATTTGTGCATGTTATATATATCCATTTTGGCTTGATATTTTTATATAAAATATTTGACTTTTTTTTTCCCACATGAACTTAATTTACATAATGAAACATCTAAAAGAAATATGTTAAAGTTATCTATTTTAGATGTCTTTTTTCACATTCTAAATTAAATTTACTTCTAATGTTAGAGAGAAGGTGGGAAAAAACTATAAATATGCATCTTTTATATTATTCTATTTCAAATTAAGTAATAGGTTTTTGTAGTATCTATTAAGCACCCTATAGAACAACATTGATATTGGTGTTAATATGATTGTATTAGCTTTAATATTTTGTCTCATAAGCACAATTTTAAGTTATATTTATAACTTGTAATATTGTTGTCATTTATAGTATATTGACAAACTAATGCTCATAACATTATTATGATTTAGAAAAACTTATTTTTTGAGTTGGTATGGGATAAGACTTTACTTTTTGCCTTGTCATATATTGTATGTATGTTTAGGAGCAAAGGTTAATATAGTAGAGACATTATCTTAATTTGATCTTGAGAACTGACTTTATATTTGATCATTAAAGAAAATATTTTGATATTGTTTAACATAATAATATGAAATTGTTGACTTTTATCTTTAGTTGCCATTTATTGTCTATTATTTTTTGAAGTGATGTCATACTTTTATTTTATTATAATGAATATTCAAAGTTTTAGTTTTGTGTGATAGGCATCACCAAACAGTCGTTTAGCAGAGGCTCGAGATGTTAGATCTTTGAACTTCATTGTCAAAGATATCGAAGGCAAGCTAGGACCTTTCAAAATTACTGTTGTGGATAAAAGTAATGTAAAGACGGATGACAAGAAAGGTGAAGGAGAAGGAGGTGAAAATAAGATGAACAACAGTGCAAAGAACACAAATGCTTCAGATATGACAAGTTCATCAAATAAAGTTGAAGTAAGTGATACATTGAACACAACACAAAATAAAGATAATAAACCTAGTTATGTTGAAAATGAAGGTCATGAAGAGAATACACAAACTTCAAATACGACAAATTTATCTGATAGTGCTAAAATTGACCAAGATGTTGCAACTACCAAATTAACAATTGAGGCCAATGAAAATAGCACTCAAACACATAACGAAAAAATATCAAATGCAGAAGTTAGTATTAAGAATGAGGGTAGTGCAGACAATAATATCAAAAGCAAATTTATTGAAGATAATAAACAAATATCTAATGAAGACAGTAAATTCAAAGATAAGGACAACGAGCAAAATACACATGATTCAAAAATGGCACCCAAAGGTGATGCAGAGAATATCGAAGGTGGCAACTAACACAAAGCACATAAACTTCAAATGTGTGTAAAGCTTATGAGATATAGTTGCATAGTGCAAGATATATAGTTTATGGTAATATCTCTAAACAAGCAGATAAGGACTTTTATTCAGATTTTCAATAATGCTCTCTCACCAAGCATATATTTACATGTAGAGAAATGATTTCAATTTTGTAATAATTGACATTTTTTTTTTCTTTGATATCACTTATTGATTACACTTATCTTTTTCTTTTTCATGGTAACTTATATTTTATTATGTAATTTTTCTTTAACCTGTACTTTGTGACTAGATTTGTTTATATTTATGTTGTTTTTGTTAGCATTATTACTATTTTCTCATTAACTAAACTTATTGTAACTTTCCCTCCAAGACAAACATCTATTAAATATTTAGAAGAAGAATCCTATATCAATTTAATACAAATTTCTTTATTAAAAATTTTCCAATTTAACTATATTTTACCTTATGTTTAAACTTATTATTCAACTCCCCTAGAGTTAATGTGCTAATGGCAGCAAGGTTTTAGCTTACCATATCATAAAAACTTCCAAATTTCTCACAAATGGTTAAATTCTAATAATTTACAAGAGTTTAATTCTAATAGACAACTTTTCATTTTAAAGCAAAATTATCATTTGTTCACTTTTATATAATTACATAATATCTAGTTTTTGTAGGCAAATCATTGAGGTGGAGGACTCGAGCTTTTAGAAGTCAATTTATGTGGAAATGTATACAATATTTACTTAAAAAATGAATTGACATGGTAATAATATCAATGTGTCCTTCTAGTCATTTGTTATACTCCACGTAAATAAACGATTCAAAAAATCGAAGCAAATTAAAGTTTCAAGCAACCTTGATAACCACATTTTTAGTCGAAAATTATTATAAAGAAAATGGACACTTCGATTAACTCGATAAAATATGAGAAGATAAAGTGTTTTTCTTTCTTTAGTTGTAGCTTTTATTTAAAAAATACAAAATTATACATTATGTTTACTTCATTTTTTCGAGAGTTGAAAAAGTAGTAGAAAAAATTGTAGAGCCTCCTTATCCTTCGCTTCACGTCTGCAAATATTAATTGGGGACGAGGATTAACTTCTTGACAATTAATATTAAAAACATATTAACTAAAACAAAACATGATAAATAATAATAAAGTTTAATTAGGCGTTTTGTCTAATTTTTTTTTTCGATTCCACTCAACTACATTTTTCTTCGATACATTTTTTTATTGTTGCTTGTGTTTGAGCAGAATGGAGCCTTAAGGGGAACATGTTAATGTTGTCGAAGTTATGGATAATGCAGGTTCTAGATCATAGATTTAGAGTGTTTGAATAATCAGAAGCATCGCAGTCACAAGATGAAGAATGAAGAATGTGGAAGTCACAAAGAAGCATCGCAGTCACACAAAAATATCAAAAATTGAGTGGCATGAGTTTCAACTATGTACGTTAGATGCACCTAGCTCTAACTATAGTGTTTGAAATTCAAAAAATAATACAGTATAAACAAAGTTTTCTATCTCTAGATATGTCGAGAAAAGCCAAATAGTTTTAAGTGAACTGCGGCTGGCGAAAATTAAGCATTAAACACAGTAAGTTTCTTTGTGGACAAAAATTATTGAGTGGAATCTTAACATTCCCAGTTAGGGTGACAGGTAAATCTCCTTACCCAATGGGATGTTTCTCAAAGGAATGCAGGTTGGTTCTGCCTCATGCACTTTTTGCAACGCTTTAAGGAGATGGTATTCTGCTAACCGTGCTATCGAAGTAGAAAGGTCCATGGGAAAGTTACAATGTACTCAAGAATCACAATTTAGGAACCATTCTTTTATGTAAAATAGATTAATTGACAATATGGAACTATTGTACTAGCTCTATCTGACTATTCTCCTATAACTTCTATACACCTTCGTTTTTAATACTTGTCCTGTTGTGGTTAAATCAAATTTGAAAAGAATAAATCCTAGCCAAAATACGTGCAGAATGAAAGTAAGCTTATATCTAACATTATAACAAATCCACAAACATTTCAATGTAATTTTAGAAAAAAGTCCACAATAATACAGAAAGTGCATTAGTCAAATCATCAAAACTGACGTACAGAAGATAGTTTTAAATTCTTTAAGCTCGAACACCCTTAAGGCTAACCATGCGAGTAGATGTATCGCCCTGGGGTCCCCTCAACGCAGAACCCCCTTGAGCACTCCTCCCATAACCTCCATATGAGCCATCATGATATCGTCCACTCTGATAGCCACCACCCGTTCCCCGCCCTGTTCGTTCCCTGGAATAGCCACCCACTGCTGCCATTGGCCTTCCACCACCACTACCATATCCAGCACGTCCACTGCTTTGCCTTGGCTGAGAAAGGGACAGGTCTTGCCATCTACCACCTGAAGAGGCTGTTCCACTACCACCTGCAGCGGCAGCGGCATAGTCCTGGCCATCTCTCCGCCTTAGAGGCAGATCCAATCCACCACCACCTATCCTTGCTTCCGTTGCTCTTTCATTACTCTCTGCAAGGATAGATAATTTCTCTGTCAACTGGAATGCCAATGCCTGCAGCCTAGAGTATTCAACATCTTGGAAAACAACACACCCAGTTGGCTGGTCCCAGTTTGCATGAAGCTCCTCATTGATCATCATCCTACTGACAATACTATGAGTAGAAGAAACAGAGAGATCAAAAATTTTTGTAAGTTGATCCAGGCTCAGGGATTCATAAGAAGAAGAGAAGGTAAAGAGGTATGTCCTCAATGCCTCCTCCTTGATTTTGTCTTTCAGCATTTCAAGCACAGCATCTCGATTTTTCACAAATTTCCATACATCAAGAGACACAATAATGTCAAAAGCCTTCTGGAAGTCTCCCTTTATGAGAAACCTTGTGGCAGCCATAACATGATCTCTCACATTTTCCGGCGGACCAGTGAATGTTTGCTTCTCACTGACCTCAAGCAGGCGACGGAAAGTCTTAGATATTACCTTGCGTTTAGCATCATGAACATTGGCTGCCATATTAGGAACTTCCAGCAGCATGGCAGATACCAGATGTACTAACTCCAGGAGCTCGAGATTGATATGCATATGATATGGCATTTGCCTTCTTCTTTCCAACCTTTCCTGAAAGAGGATTGAAAATAGTTAACTGCAATATCAAAATGTAATTCTCACAATTATAAGACATACCACATCTAAAAATACATGGGAATTTACTACGCCCCAAAACTGTATTTATCAGCTACATTAATCAGTCATAAGACTGAAATGACTAGTAACTTTGGACAGTCAAAGGGCACGAGATGGAAAGTCAGAATCCATTGACAGTAACTTGACAATTGCAGAAGAACTAAAACAAATACAGATCAGTTTCTCCCAGCGGTTGAATATCATCATGGTGGACAAATTATTTTCACATCTTCACTTCTCTGAGTTCTTTTGCAACACATTCTTCACATGATGACAGTTTCTTATGAAAATAGTTTACTACTGAGTTTTTATTGTTGTGATTTGTGAACCTAATCAGACAACAAACTCATATAATTTTCTTGTTACTTGCTATTCAAGTAGGTATGGAACATATGCTTCACCCAACAATTAAAATGTAACATTGAAATGCCTAACTGATGACTTGGAGTGGGGGATCTTGGTATTTTAAAATGCTTTTCATGTTTGAAAATATGTAAGGCATAAGCAAAATCGCACAAATATAAATGCATTTGTACAACTTTCATCCACTCTTATTCACATCACAATGAATGCATTTAATCTTACGTTCAGCGCCCAAAAAATATCCACCATATCATGAAGTCATTATTAGTAAAAGAGGAGAGGGGGAAAGTACCTGCTCGGGAGTCTTCTCGTGATAGCGACTTTGTGACACACCTTGGGCAAGTAACTCTTTTACCCTTCCACCAGAGTACAGTTCAGACAGACAACCATGTGCTTCAGAAATCAGTCCAATCCGAAAAGCACATAAACCTAACTGTGACATAGCCCTGTTAAAAAGTATCTGCGTTGAAATGTCCATATGTTGAACACTATCTTGCAAATGACTCATAAGAAGCAGATCACGGGCAATTGAGAACTCATCAAGAAGAGCATGGTGGTATATATCACAGAGCATGGCACGTGCTTTAGTTCGCTCATCTCCGTACTTGTATATCAATGACACCAATTCATCCATTATGGTCCTGCTATTATCAGGGAATGTGGGCTTCCGGGCCACAACCTCTGGGGTAGCAATAAATGCAGTAGGAATTCTTGATTCCTCAAATCCTTTTGACTCCTCACTTCCCTCCCCTTGATCGTCTCCATCCTCTGCCAGCTCAGTCAATTTTTTCATTGCATCATAAACTTCTTGCGGTTTGTAGTAAATGAGCTCAACTCTCCTCAAGGCCACCTTAGAGGCAGCTTTGAAATTTCCAACTTTTTCAAGATATTCTTGGACGTTTTGAGCAAGAACCAGAAACAAGGGCTCATCCCTGAGTCTCTCAACATAGTCCCGTGTATGAGGATCTATGCACTGCAAGCTCTTGAAAAACTCAACGTCAATTCTTTCTAAGAAAGCAACTAAGTTACCCCAGACCCGAATTGGTCCATTATAGTCAATCCCTTTCTGAGTTTCGTTCTCATCAGGTTCCACCGAATCGTCAACCAATATGTTTGGATGCTGCACCAGAATATCAAGAATGACCAGCATGTTTTGCACACATTTTTTCCATACATTTATGGGCATATGCCCATTGAGCCCTGGATTGACATCAAATTGAGCAGAAACCACACTGAACAGAATTTCCAACTTCTGTGCAGGTGTCTTAGCAACCTTCGTTAAGAAAGTAAGCTGCTCAACCTGTTCAAATCTCCCAGTCCCCTTTCTGCCCCTAGCAGCCACAACCTCTTTGAACTTCTTGTTAACCGTGTCCCATGTGATCTCACTAGGGTCTTTCATAAATTGTCTATCCAATAGCCGATCCTTCTTGCTAAGCTTTTGGTCCCAAGGACCATCACCAGCATCAGCCTTTTCATCATCATACAGAGAAGCTTCAGAATCAGATTTTGCTTCTGGTTTCCGAAGCTGCTCTGGCTCAATAATTTCATCATCACTCTCGTACTCCTCCTCGCTCTCCTCTTCTTCCTTCTCCTCGTCACTCTCAGGATTCTCCTTACACTTATTAATCAACTCCTCGTACTGCTTATTATTTTTCTTCAGCTTCTGCTTCATGGTGTTCAAAGCCTTAGCATTGCTACTACTCATCTTCTTCTTGGCATCCTTATTAGCCAAAGCCTGAGCCAAGAAATCTTCCAACATCACAAGCGTCTTGATGTAGAGATTCGGAACCTTCACAGACTCAGTGACACGCATAACCTTCTCAAGCTGTTTGTTAATCTTGTCAAAGCTCTCTTGCAAGCTAACCCAATCATTAATCTTCATGGCATTCTTCATCTGGTCAACGGTAGACGCCATCTCCTCGAAACGCTTATCTTTCGCCGACCGTACAACACGCTTCTGCCCATCGGAATCATCACTATCACTAGCATTTTCTTGCAGGTACCTGCTTGTCACTGCTTGACTAGCAGATTCACCCGCCGTGGTTTCAACCTCCTCGTCATAATCACTCTCCTCCTCCTCGGAATCACTTCCACCCTACAATTCAGTAAATAACAATGAAAAACACACTTTCATTTAAGATTATTTTTTCAACCTAAAGGAGCAAGCAATTAAAACATATATTGAGAATTTCGTGAATACCTGAGTCCAGAATCTTGAAGCCATCTTTTTGTCAAAAAGTTGCGAGTATGGAATCTGCGAATGAACATAACAGTGTTAAATTGTGGCTGAGTCACCATGAATTAACAAGAACCATTAGTTCAGATAAATTTGTAACTATTGACTTGCAACAATCGCTAGAAACGAATAAGAAAGACCAGCGTTGAATTTGTGCTTACCGCTTCAGAAACTGGCTTGTGCTCCGGAAGAGGAGAGACCAAAGCGGCTATGGAAACGCAAACACCGGGGACCTAGGGTTTGCTTTGTAATATTTGGGCCGTTGGGCCGAACTCAATTTTGACATGAATAAAAGGCAAAAACTTCCTGCACCCATCATTTTCAAAAAAATTCTAAAAATATCATTTTATAAAAATATGTTTCGAAAACATTTCTGAAAATATATTTCGGAAAATCTTTTTCAAAATACAAAATTTGTATTTCGAAAAATATTTTTCAGAATATATTTTTAAAAACTATTTTTTAAAATATAAAATTTATATATGTATATATATATATATATATATATATACATATATATAATTTTATAATAATAGTATTACAAAACTATATAAACATTTTAAAAAAAAGTAACCTAGTTATTTTAAAATAAAAAAATATATATAATTATTTATTTTATTAAAAAATATTTTTTATTTATTAAAATATTAAATTGTTTAATAAAAATTTACATCAAATTAAATTGTCAACTAATTTATTCTCTAATGTATAATACGATAGAGTAATTAATTAAAGACAGAAAAAATAATAAAATTTGAAATATATAAATATAATTTTATAAAAAAATAATATTAAAAATTATATAGTTGTTATTTAAAAAAACTAATTTTTTAAAAATAAATAAGAACTATTTAACTATTTATTTTATTGAATAAATAAATAAATTGTTTTTTATTTATTAAAAAATAAATTTATCTAATTAAAATATCACACCTAAAAGAGTTACTAAATGAAAATTATATAACGTACTGTTACTTTATATTAAAAAATAAGTAAAAATATATAAATTTAAGATTAACGTTAATTTTTATTTTTTTACTTTGTTTCGGTTGTAAGAAAATAGGAATAAAGTAAAAAAAATGTGAAAAAGAATAAAAATAAATAACTATATACAATTAGTTAGTTAAATTAAACAAATGCATATTTGAGTGTAGAAAAATTCTTTATCTTTTCGAAAGCAAAATATCATTTTAACATTCTTTTCAATTGCAGTGTAACGGTCCAAATGCAAATTTAGTACATATAATATTTTGTCTCAAAGGGTGGGAAGCAAAGTGTTTGACTACTCCCTCCATGTTTCACTTTACATACAAGGCGAGCCTGGACCATGTTGTAAAAAAAGTATCATAATAAAATATAAAGTAATTTGTTAAAAATATAAAGTAATTCGTTAAAAATATAAAGTAATTTGTTAAAAGTGTTATTTTTTATTTTTAAAGAGTTGTTGTGTTAATAGAAATTCAAGTAATAGTCGTTTTCTCTTTGATCTTAGAGTGAAATGTTACATGATTTATATGTAACGTATATGAAGTTTTAAAAACAAATACACGACTCCTACACCTCTCCGAACTTCTCTCTCATTTTCAAACTTTTATTTTAATTTTTTTTATATCTCATTTCTTTTAAAATATGATCATAAGAGTTAAAGATCAATTTTATCTGTAAGATCAATTTTAACTGATCAAAAAGTAAATTTATATTTGCTATAAAGATTTTTTATTTTTTATTTTTTCTTAGATTTTTGTCCTCGAGGACAATTGTGAAATGTATTTCTCTTTACTTAATTAAGATTATACTAAAATTTAGTTTTGTTCATATAACTTATTCTAGATTTATAGAGTTTGAGATTAGTATCTCTGTTAGTTATTAGAAGAATTGTTGTGGAGATTATCATCAGATAAGGAAAGCTAATAACTTGTCTTTTATACTAATTAGTTACTTTCAAATATAAATTTAGGATAGAATATTTGAATATTTGATTATCAATGCTCAAGTATCTCTTGCAGGTCTGCATGGTCCTTGAATACTAAATGAGTTTGATTGTTTATCTTTATTTGGTATAATTAATTGACCTGATTTGAGTAATGATGTTAGCATGTGATTGCTTTTGATTGTTATTTGATGGATTGAATATGACTTGTGATAAGACTTTATATGTATGACATGTGGATATGTCTTCATACATATGATTGATTGACGAATTGTATTTGATATTGTGCAATTATATAAAGTAGTGAACTTGTTTTCAGATTATTGAAATTAAAATGGAAAGTGAATGAATAGATGAATGAAAACTGATGATGTATGGTATGAATTGTATGTGATGCATAAGCATGTTGTTTTCAGAAAAAGGAAACGTATGTGCTGAGAAATATAATGTGCATTGTCTAAGGAAGGATATGGTTTAACTATTGATATCATGACTTCACTAGTAACAAAAAATACATGAATATTATTAGGTAGTGAGAGTGTAATGAGGTTTAGGTTTATATGACTGGAACTGCAATGTGAAAAAGGGTTGGTTAGGACAGTAGTATAGATTAACCCTATCATATGAGATTAATGGTAATGAGATGAGACCCATAGATTTTGAGTAGGACCACACGTGTAAATCTTATAGTCTATTCAATGCACAAGACTTTCGAAAGTATATTGAGTTTGTCTATATTATGGGATGTTTTGAATTGGGTAATAGATGTTGTAAATTGTTTTTTATGTGGTAAATGATGTATACATGTTATTATTTGATATTAACTAAGATATTTTAAATTATTAGTTTACCCTTCATTTTTTGTTTGTATTGTGTTCTATCTGTCGTAATCACGAAAGATGCCCTTCTTGATTGAACTTGTTGCAATTTTAAAAGCTATTTTGAAAAAATCGTATTTTGTTTATATGTATATATGTATAAATGTAATTAGTTATGTTTTAATTCTCTATAAAAAAATAAAATCTTTTAAAATATAGTGCGAGTGAATATTTTTATATATCTATATTATGATAGTTTGGATAGATTAGATGTTAAAATATTTTTCGAGGTGTTACATTGTATACATATATTTATGTTTTAAATGATTGTTTATCTCATAAAATTTGAGAAACACAATATTTTTTCTAAATTAATCTCCCACTATTAAGATTTCAAAACATTTTTTTTCATTAGAACTTCCATCAAACTAAGACCAATAATAGTCAAAAGAAACTTTCAAAATGTAATGAATATATTTTAAACTTGCTCAAACTCACATGTCGTTCATCAGAGAATATTTTTTTAGAATTTGAGATGGTCACTCCTATTAAAAATTAGTCAATCAAAGTTTTCATCAAGTAAACAAATTAGACCAATCTCTTTTGTCATATTCCTTATCAACTTGGAATTCTTAAACATTTATAATCCATTATATTTATGCTTGTGATAATCATAATAAACAATATTTGAAATTTCTAACTAATAATATATAATACATCGATATTACTCAATATTATTGTATCAACCATTATAAGACGATTGTATATAACTATAAATTGACAAAAATATAACAATACAATTTATTCATTTATTCATGTTTTCATTTTGACTAAAATCTACAATTCTATAAACTTTTCCTAATCATGAAGATGCATTTATAAGAGATCTTAAACAATTTATGTTGTTTTAAATAAACTATTCGCATGTTATTAACAAATTCATTAATATAGTCCGCACTGAAATAAAGAAAACATATTTATTACATAACTAAACAATTAATAAATAATTTTGTAGGTCACAAATATTAGAGACAAATTCAATAACTTAGATCATACGAAAAATATAAAAATACACATTTATAGCAAAGATGTATATACTTATTTCAAATGATCAAACAAACATCACGGATATTGTCAACAAATTTAATAACCAAAAATTTGAAATGCATAACTAAATAAATAAAGTAATGAAATACAAATATTATAAATATCTGTATATTAAAATAAAAAATATCACACACATTTCAAATAAATAATTAAAGATGTTAATAACTAAATATTTATACACACATATATATATATATATAGCGAAACATTAAGACAATCATCCATTCATAAAAAATGTTGTTATAAATAAATTAAACCAAACGACAACTTAAAATTTTATCCAAATAAACTGGTTGATAGTTAACTGTTTTTTCATGTATGTACAGTGCCTTGTACGTTTAGGTAAATAAAAGGAGTTGAGTTTTTGGGTAAATTAAAAAAGGTTTAGATTTTTTTTCGTTAAGCTTTTATTGAAATAACTAGTCTAGACCCAAGCGTATGCAAAAGTTTTTTTTTTTGTTTTTGTTTAAATTGATTAGAGAAAATATTTTACTTTATTATTATATTTTAATAGGCAATATAATACGAAGAATATTGTGATTTACATCACAAAGAGGCTGGCTTTGGCTTTTATTGAAGTTGTTATAATTATAAAATCATAAAAGGAGTATTTGTTTTGTACTCCCATTTACTTAAAATATAACTATTTTTTAATGTAATGATTATGGTTTTAAAAATATATGCAAGTTAGTTTAAAAAGTATATTAATTACATTGATGTATTGTAATATAGTTGAATTCTCATATAAAATCTGTAGCTATAATAATTAAATCATAAATTTCATAAGTGAAACAAATAATTTAACTTAAACAAATATATTATTCGTAAGAAAAATTTAAAGTTATGGATTTAAAATATGGAATTATAGTTTAAATCTAAGGAAAGTAGAACACGTAACATAATTATAAATTCAAAACATACTTTTGAAATGGATTCATGGTAGTCCAATGGTTGATTGGAATACGTTTAATTCGTGACGACACAGGTGTTATGTTTTTTTTTTTTTTTTCAGCTAATTAACAAAATTAGTAATTAATATTTGATATGCATATATTTTGTGGTATAAATGTAACATATGAGAGTATAGTATAATGATTAGTCGTGTTTTATTATAAGATTATATTATCTGTTGAACATTTGACATATTATTTCTTACATGATTTAAATTAGATCATTTCAATGTTCAATGGATTGCATTTCATAGAATTTAAGTTCATAGTTAAAATAGGGTTATAAATATTTTGATAAAAATATAAAAAAGATGGTTCAGTAGTGAAAATATAATTCAAAAGATGAGTGTATTAATTGTAGTTATACCATGGTTAAGATTAGGAGTTAAATCTATGTTACATATTTTCAAGTTTATGGATTGTAACATTACTATCATAAACACTTGAAGAATGTGTTTTAGATTTCAACATCCGAAAATACATTTGGATTATAAGCTCGAAAATGTATAGCAAAATTAAAAATAAATTATTGTAAGCTTCACAATCTATAATAGAATATATATATATATA
>Ga0209489_101609_pt1 | contig 46472 bp, 28 predicted proteins | sample SiratrowhiteBW_FD_187527 | JGI IMG/M metagenome (GOLD analysis project Ga0209489, IMG submission 187527) | Root nodule microbial communities of legume samples collected from California, USA - Siratro white BW (SPAdes) (version 2) | ecosystem: Host-associated > Plants > Roots > Nodule | place... | reverse complement strand
ATATATATATATATATATATATATATATATATATATATATATATATATATTAATTTTTCAGTTGGGTATTCAACAAAGAGAAAGAGGAAAGTGCTTCTTCCTCTTTCCTTTTCTTTTACCTTTTGCGATAGAAGGTACTATTATAGGCCTAAATTATTCATTTTCTTCCTTATTAGGTGAAATAGGACAGTGACACATTTTTCTAAACTGTACTAATTCATTTATTTTATTTATCTTTCATCATTTAATTGTTTAATTTATCAAGTATAACAAGAATAATAGAGTCTTTTTATTTGTCGACGTGTTAGTTTGAATAACTAAACTTTTAAAAGTTTGAAACTGAAAATGTATAATTTATTATTTATAATAATAATAATAATAATAATAATAATAATAATAATAATAATAATAATAATAATAATAATAATAGTAGTAGTAACATCTCAAATCCGTCATACTTAATAGGACATAATTAAATAAATAGTTGTCAACGGATTATATAATTAACATATATTGATAATCAATAAATCCCTAAACTTTATTGTATATTTATATTTATATAACATTAAGTAAAATTATCTAAAAAATTATTATTTACGATGCAAATTATTATATTCTTTATTAAGTACAGATAATCAATTATAAGAACAACGTATACTGTTTAATACGAATTAGAACACTTCTAATGAAGCTATTTTCAAGAAATGTTTATAAAAATATAATTTTAATATAGTCCATACTACATAAAGCAACTCCATTGGTTTACGTTCATATACAGTTTAGAATGGGCTTTGTAATTAATATATTGAAGGTGAAATGCAGGGAAGAATGAAAGGCTGAGTACTAACTAATGCCTAAGAACAAATATAAGCCTTTGTTGATATAGAATCTCCACACACATTTCCCTATCTTTTCCTCTTTTTGTTTCCTTCATCAAACAAACCAATTTACAAAAGTGAAGTACAATGAATGTTATAGTGAAAGTAGTGCAAGAGTTGAAGCCCCCCTTGCTGATGGTGCTGGTGCAGGTTTCATATGCTGCACATACTGTGATTTCCAGCCTCGCCATAAGTGATGGAATGAGCATTAGAATATTCAGTGCCTACCGTCACATTTTCGGAGCTATTTTCACATTTTTTCTTGCTCTTATTTTCGAAAGGTGAATTCAGACACCTTAGCTTATTTTATTTCCTAATCTTCACAACACAATATATGCATCTTTGACCATGCCAACATGTTTACACAATGAAAAAAAAATCAAATAATATTTTTCTTTTAAATATTTTGATAATAAATACAGAAAAAACAGGTCAAAATTGACATGGAGAGTGCTCATCATGACATTCTTTTGCGGATTATTTGGGTATGGTTGATGTAAACTTTTCAGTCTTCACCTATATTAATAAATTTGTACAATAACTTTAATCCAAATATTGAAGTCATTGGAAAACTAATACGTGTTTATTGATAATACACAGAGGGAGTTTGTTCCAAAATCTTTTTTTCACCGCGTTGGCGATCGTATCAGCAACATTTGCTAACTCTATGGTAAATATGGTTCCTGTGGTCACTTTCATCCTCTCCTTCCTGTGCGGGTACGTAGTCAACACTCACTAATTTTCACACTCATGTGCTATTTTACTTTTTGTGGAGAGAGAATTCAGAACTATTTCAGTGACTCTGATATTTTTGTAGCTACGAAAAGTTAAATTTGCGAAGCGCAGCAGGGAAAGCTAAGGTGATGGGAACGATAATTGGGGTTAGCGGGTCAATGATGCTGTCATTCTTCAAAGGGGTAGAAATAAATATTTGGAAGAATATTCACATTAATCTTATGCATAAAAAAGACAATAGTCGGATTGGAGCATCAGATGGAAGACAGTGGGTAGGTGTTCTAAGTGGAATTGGATGTTGCTTCAGTTTTTCAGTTTGGCTCATCATTCAGGTATAAGTTTCCTTTTACTTTTTATATATGTACACATGTTAAATCTATCGTATGCGTTATTTTGCTTTTATATCTATAGGAAGAAATGGACATGGTGGTGATCACCTGCAATACAACTAACAAATCATTTTATCTTTCTTTTCTTTTATGCAATCCTTTTCTTTTACAGTATTAATGCATTCTATTGGTCACTACGTCATTCTATTATCATAGGTGCTCTATGTTTTATGTATATATCCAGGAGCATAGAACTATTTCAAAGCTGCAGAATATAGAAAACTTTTATACTCATCAATTTTTTGGTTTCTTGGAGTTTTACTTCATAGGTGGACGTCCACTTGTTCATTTTTGGGCTTCAAGGTCCAAAAGCCTACACCAATTAGTCCAAAAGTCCAAAATAAATTTCTAAACTACTTTGTACAAATGAGGTATCGTATTCTTTATACTAAAAAAACTTTAGAGTAAACTATTCAAGGTTGAAATTAAATCCAAAAGACTGATCGGAGACCTAAACAAACTCAAATAAGCCAAAATTTCAAATAAGTTCTTGAACAATCCTCTAGCTTTGTAACTTCTTTATTTTTTATTACAACCCTCTGGATGGATTTTCATCATGTTGTTAACAGGTAATCTTGGACGAGTTTATTGGGAAGCTTTAAATTGGGTGTCAAGGTATTTGAGAGGAATACTATCATCTAGTCTAGTGTATAAATGGTCTACCCTTGATATTGCTACTAAGAAAGGATTATGTAGGGAACATTGATACTAAAAAGTTACTTTCAATATATGTTTTTGTATTATTTGGTAATACAACTAATCAGTGGTGACTTTATCTACTACCCACTTTATCGTGCTCACAGAAAGGTAAAGAAGGCACTATGGTTGACCTCTTTCTTCTTGACTGTAGTCCTTTGGATAGATTTTCATCATGTTGTTTGCAAGTACATGGTAAATCTTGGACAAACTTATAAGGAAGCTTTGAATTGGGTGCCAAGGTATTCGAGAGAAATAATATTGTCTAGTCTAGTGTATAAATGGTCTCCCTTGACATAGCTACTAAGAAATGTATTATGTGGGGAACATTGATACTAAAAAGTTACTTTCTGGATATGTTTTTGCATGATTTGGTACTTTATTTACTATCCACGTTATTGTGCGCATAAAAGGGTAAAGGAGACACTATGGTTGAAGGGGATGATTGGAGAGTTAGGTATTGTGCAATACTATATGACTATTCATTGTTATAATCAAAGTACCATACATTTAGTTGATAATCAATTTTACCACGAGAGAAGAAAGCACAAATACATCAGACTACATTCTGTTAGAGAGGTTATTGAGTCTAGAGAGGTCAAGATCGAAAAGATAGCTTCAGAAGAAAATCCAGTAGATGTGTTTTGAAGTCCTTGCCAAGATTGAGGTTCAAACAGACGTTAGAGCTAGCTAATTTTCTCATTTGGAAGCTCTTCACGATTTGAAGTCAAGGTGAATTGTGAAGATTGACTCTAAATCATGTATAGCAAATCGTCTGTTGAAGAGCTTAGTCAAACAGTCTGGTTAGGCTGTCTGATGTGAAGGATAAGAAGACCGTCTAATAGGAATAGTCTGGTAGGGTTAAGACGAGGTAGATAATCTACTATGTATTTGTCATAACTGTCTTAAAGGATTTTTGTTTTGAATGATATTCTACTCTTTAATATCGAGTCTACATATAAGTTTTGTAGACTTACACATCAAGTCTATATATAAGTTTTGTAGACTTACACCACACACATTGTATTGTAAGTAGACTCTATGTATATACTGTTGTACTGTGAGTAGACTCTATACATATACCGTCTTATATTAATAGAAGTATTTTCTAAAATTTCTGTTCTTAGATTTCTTACTTTGTTATTGTTGAGAACCTAGCAAACATATTTATATCAAAGGTCTAAGTTCTTGGTAGTCTCGTTTTCTTGTTTCCAAGCAAGAGATTCTCAACATTATTTACTCATTTTGAGAGAGGATATCATACCAAATAGACAAACGCCACCTATTATACGGCTAGCAAATCATTTGAAGATCTCTTTTTTTGTTATACAATCCTTTTTGTTGTGCAGTTGTAGTGCATTCTATTAGTTACTATGTAATTCGTTTGGTGATCAGTCTTTTATGTATACACTCAAGAAGGTAGCACTTTTTAAAGTAGAAACTTATAGAAAAATATACACATCAGTTTTCTTGTCTTCTATTCTTCTCACTATTCTATTAATATCAGCACACATGTTACCTATGTCATGTGTCCTTCATGCTGATATATATCATTACAAATGTTGCATATATCATATATGTATTTGTTGTGGTTTTGGATACCGTATAATTTTGATCCATGTGTATGTACAATAGGCTAAGTTGAGTAAGGAATATCCAAGCCACCACTCAAGTACAACATTAATGAACTTAATGGGGGCAATACAAACCACGATCTTTGCCTTTTGTGTTGAGAAAGATTGGAATCAATGGAAGTTGTCTTCGGGCATTAGGATTCTCGCGACACTCTTTTCTGTAAGCTAACAACCATAATTAAATTTATATATATTTACTATTTTTCTTATCTCACTTTTATTTTCTTCATATTTCCAATTAGTAAATGTCATATCTATTGTGTTCTCTTTCTATTTTTTTCTCCTACTTTAACTAACTCCAATGTGAAACCGAAGTTTATCTTTTACTTCTATTTCATAGTTTGAAACTAAAATTTTGTGACAGGGAATTGCGGTCACTACATTTGTGAATATTGTCACTTCATGGTGTGTACGGAAGAGAGGTCCATTATATGTATCTGTGTTCAATCCCCTTAGCCTTGTGCTCGTGGCTGTTGCTGCTTCCCTGTTATTACAAGAGAAGCTATACCTAGGAAGGTATATATTATTTCTTTTGCACCATTTTTTCACTTAATAAGCATTTAGACCTTATCCATTAAAATTGTCGCGGTAACTTGTGTTAAACCCTGAATAAAAGATAAAACAATATCGGGAGACTGAAGTTGAAAATTAGTAAAGATGGAAAAGTGAGAAAAACATATATACTGCTATAGAAATCAAAATGAGAATCAATTTAGGTTGTTTACTAACATGTGGGATGTGTCAGCACCATCAAATGTGAGTGTCTTTTGTGTGGAGGTTGAAGTTGGATGCCCTAGCTACCAATTATCTAAGAAGAAGGAATGTCATGATGCATAATAGTGACTACTCGTCCATTGTGCACTGAACATGCGAAACAACATCACATCTTCGTTTGATGTTAGGATGTAGGGCAGTATGGACTGAGCTACACAGTTTAGATAAGGATGTGTAGTGACGCCAAAGAACTGTGGATACACTTTCTTTTCTTTTATTAACAATAAAAACTTAATAAATAAATGAAATATTTGAAATGTTCTAACCTTTTACATGCTAATATTTTCTCTAAGACAGACTCCCTGTAATAGGTACAAACCAATAGTCATAGATTTCCAAAATAACTTCCCAACAAAACCATCAACTACAACTGCTAAGACTTCAATCATCTACCTACAATACATAACAGATATGATGTCTACACAACGTGCCGAGTTATACTTTTGATATGAAATCTATGAAAACCAAAAAAAAAAAAAAAAAAAAAAAAAAAAAAAAAAGAAAAAAAAAAAAAAAAAAAAAAAAAAAAAAAAAAAAAAAAAGAAAAAAAAAACTAAAAGGATTACTTTCCAAGCAACGTCAATTTGAAATCCCTGCCTTCATGTTACTATTATTAGAAGGAGTGAAAATTGCAGGTTTATATCTTTGTTGACAATCCAAGCTTATACAACCTTCACTCCACTACAAAAGTCATTGAAATTAGAGTCGGCCAAAAATCGATGTGAAACAAGCGAAACTGATGCTTATGCTTTAGTCCCATAACTAACAAGAGAAATAGCACCTTAAAAGCTATTTCGATTTAGTGTTAACCAACTAGCATTGGCTTGGCCACGTAAATGGGACACACATATGTATCCACCTGGTCAATACTTATGAATAAATAAATAACTTTTGCTGATTAAGTGTCAACCTAACTGACGTTAATTGTTAAATAATTTATAAAAAATATTTAAGGTTGTATAGGCCTAGCTGACGTATGCTAGGTAAAGTATTAATAATATTTTTGCAATGTGCGTCGGCTTAGCAAACACCAACATATAAAAAACACACATTAACGCTCCATCATCATTGTAAGTTGTTGTTGTATCATTTTCATGACTTCTTTCAACTGATTAACTTTCTCTTTGGTCGTTATTGTATCTTCCCTTGTTTCATTACCTTCCTGAATAAGTTATTGTTCTCAAATCATATGATCAGAGTAATCAGTGGTAAAAGTAAAGAATGAGAATTGAGTGAGGGAAGACACTCATTGGCGGTAGTTACCAGTCAAGTCTCCTGTGCCATAAACTCGACCTCTACTCTTTCCTCCAGCAACATCCTTTTAAGCCTGAAGCCTGGTTGCTACATCTAGTTGGTCGGCATTAGTGTTTGAACCTGATGAACTCTCTAACTGTATGGCCCTCAAGCGCTAACTTACATAGGTCTTACGTACGTTAGTATCAACACAAGCACCCTTCTTGTTGATGTGAGTGACCATAAATAATTCATTAAGTTCAATTGGACGACCATGTTTACGTTCTCAACAAAGATTGCACAATTAGAAACACTATATTACAAAATCAAATTGAATTACACGTAGCAAAGTCAACAATAATATTTATCATGCCTAGTGCAATGTCCAAGTGATTTACTGTCAGACGAGTACAATGCTCCATTCCGAGCCAAAAACCTATTAATCTTATTCTCAGAAGTCCACCTCATGCTTCCTCACCCATCCAAATAGGTCGAGGGCCTTGTGCCCTCGTTTTGGTCAACATGTCACAAAATTATTTTTTAATTATAAATTTGTAAATCTTCCTAATCTACCACTCATCTTGAAGGGTCAAAGTTACTCTACTCTAACAAAAAGAAGAATCCATAATTAATATTATATTATTAAAAATTATTTTATTAGATTGCTATTTATTATTAAATAAAATTATCTTAAAGTCAGCCCACCATTATGTTGATCTTCCTCAATTATAACATTATCATGATAGAAGAATTCTTTAAATAATGACTTGATACAGGATCCAATAATCTCAATAACATAATAATTTGATATGCAACTAAAAACATAAATAAAATTGTTAACTATTTATTATAAAAATAATAAAATTAAATATAAATATATTATTACTTGCCTATCAATGAATTAGATGATAACCATTTTACTAAGATTATAATCAAATCAACACAAATGAATAATTTAAATGTAAGTGTCGGTTAGGCCGACGCATAACTCTGAAACTTCGATATTACCATTTATTATTTTTAATTTTTTCTTAAACAATAAACCTCTTCTCATACTCTTTCAAAAAGTGATAATCGGTGGTGACAATATACAAGAACAGATTCAAAATTGGTTCAGATATAGGTAATAAGAGTTTCAATCGGAGAAGAGATCGTGGTGTTGTGCTTTTCTATGGTTGAAGATGCGGACATGGAAGTGGATTGCATCAGGATTAAAGAAATAATCCAAGAGAGGAGATAAAAAGAATCGAAGGAAGCAAATCAGGTTTTAATACCATATTGGAAATGGTATTTCATCATTTCTGAATGTGTAGTGTAAAGGATAAGGGAAAGCACGAAAGAAATAAAAAATGTTTTTTATTTATTGTAAAGCTATTTACAAACCAGGCTTCCTATTATATATATATATATATATATATATATATATATATATATATATATATATATTAAACAAAAATCTTAACAAATACAAAATAGCACTTGCCTCTCCACGTGTGAAAAAGGGTCGGTGTCTAATGGTTCTATTAATTCGTGCACCTCCCTCTCCTTAAATGGGCCGTATGAATTAATTTGGGCCTGTTTGCGGGTCCACTCAAGAGAAGATCTTTGAGATTCTTGCACCGAACGCATTCTTCCTGCACCTACTTACACTAAGCAAAATAATCATTATGTTTTTAATAAAAAAATTAAATAAATCTATATTTTTTTAACCTTTTTTTATATTTTGAAATTATATATATATATATATATATATTTAGAATTATATCGTATTTTGAATTTATACAATTCAAAATAAAAAATTATATTTTAAATTGTATAATTCGAAATACAAAATAGAAAAAAAAAGTATGTTTGAAATTTCGAAAAAAATATAGGAATGCAGCACGAAGTCATGAAGGTGAAGGAAGAAGGCGTCGTTGCACCATATGGGCATTCTATAACTCATCCTCTCCCCCTAACTCAGGTCCTTTCCTTCTTGCAAATTGACATGAGCTTTACCAAATTCTTATATTTTATAGTAGTGTTTTACCTTTTTTTCATATTGGTTAATACACGACTTTGGTGAATAGCTAAGTTAAGCGAAAAGATCTTGAAAACCGTTGCTGTGTAAAAGGCAGGGGAAAAAGGCAGGCCAAGTTTAAGCATAACTTTAGACTAAAAATGAGTGCAGTGAAGAGGACTTCGTTGTATAGTGGCCGGTTAATTAGATGAGAAATGTACGTTTATAAATTGGGGGTTACTTAAAAGGTTATATCATATTTATGTACTTTATGCATTCATATAATAGTACTTTTTTTACTCGTCTTTTAAAATATGGGTCTTATTTGCAGAAGATTATGGTGTTAATTTCTTTCATCGTGTGACTGATTTTTATTTTATTTTTTATGTTCAGTGTACTTGGTGCAGCACTAATTGTGTGTGGCTTGTACCTGGTGTTGTGGGGTAAAAGCAAAGAAATGCAACCACCAACTGATTTGGAGAGAGAATTAAGAACGACTGAGGATGTTGTCGTGTCTGCGAACGAGAAGGGTGACCATGTTAGCAATTTGAGGTGAATAGTAAGAGCAACACGGTAACAAAGGTCATAAATGAATCTTTGGAAAATGGTGATCATGAACTGAATATTGAAAATAATAGTGGGAAGGAATTGATGTAGGCATGCATGGCCACTTCACCTCCCTTTTCTTCCTTTGTTAGGTAAGCAAACAGCTCCTACCTCCCTAACCTTAATCGTGGAGTTCACAATTACAGAAGAATCTTTCCATTACCCCAAAGTATTAAAGTAAAGAGAGTTATTTGTAGTTTATTCTCTTACTAATTTTTTTAAATGTAGTCTCCTTAAGAGTTATAATTTATAGAAAGATATGCAAAAGAAAGACCTATTTGAATATTAGTGTGATTGACCAACCTTGGCAGGAATTATATTAAATATTTAGGAACCAATTTATAATTGTATAGCTTAATGTATTATATATAGTTGAGATCATCGACTTTAAGATCACAGATGAAATTATATTATTTTGAAAAATCTTGCATAACACTTGTCAAGAACTTAAGACGACATATAAGTAAATAATAATTAAATATATTAAATATGTTAATCAGTCTGAACTGTTAGACTAAACAAGATTAATTTTTAAAAAATTGATAATTTGGACCTATTTTAAATAGTGCATTCGCTCACCTCTATAAATAGGTTGATACCATTAGGTTAAAGTGTGTTTTTAATAGAACTAAATACTTCAACTATTGAATATTGACTTGAGCATCAGATATCATTTTTAGGTACCTCCCCCCCCCCCCCCCCCCCCCCCTTCCCCTAATTTCGATTGAAACTCAACCAAAACTGATGAGTAAGACTACCAGATCAACAAGGCATAGGAGAAGACACATTTTCGGTTTTATTAGAACAATTAGCGTATATCATGGGAAACATGACTAAAAGGTTAGTAGACTCAAGAGTAAACACATGGTTCTACTTCTGACTCTAAAAAAGGAGATGACTGAGATGAAAAAAGGAAAAAATTGAACAAATTTGTGTCCTCAAACATGAAAATGAAGAAATGAAGAGAGGATGGAAGGGACTTATTCGCCCCAACCTTACGAGGAAGAATACTGAGAACCGATAACAAAAAATATAACAATGTTTTGTGATCTCGATAACAACTTCATCGTCGGCAAACACTTCAATAACATTGGGGAGTACTTGATGACACCCTTTCCTTGACAGACTAATGAACATTGAACTCCCTTTCAACTAGAAGGGATTAAGTGTAGATTAATGTTCATGTGTATGTGACCTAGATAGGCCTTTACACTCCATACAATGTGGTACTTTGTTGTTTTTTCAATACATCCTTAAAAGGAGCAGCATTGAGCTAATTTACCTGTCTTCCACCCTTCTTTATTGACTACTTTGAAACCTTAGTAGCAAAATTTGGAACGCACTTCGCAACAAGTTGACCACACCACATGACATCAATTGCCCTCATCAACATCTAATAGGAGAAGGGAGAGGCAGTGAGGCTCTTCATGGAGGGGTTTCAAAAAGTCCCCTTGAATATCCGAAATCTAAATCCAAAAGATAGCCCTCCATCACATGGTGATAACATTGAGACTAGGGTCATTTGCAGATAGTCTATGGAAGAACCTGGTCGCCGACTTGGATAAGTTTAAACAACAAGAATATCACTCTATACCTAGCTCACTTGGATGGAAGGAGGAGTGACCTTGCCGATATTACGAAAGACAGGACACCCAAATGGAATTCCACCAGGATGATGTGACAGGCCAAGGTCGACTAAAGCACGCTGCACTAATCGAGAAGGACAAGCTAGAGAAGCTTTGTAGGGGAGTCATAAATATGATAGCTAGAGTTTCCACAGGGGAGAAACATTAGTCTTAAGAAGAAAGAAACACCTTCATGTAGTACAACCGTAAATGTGGTGGCATTCCCACTTCGATGAAGGATGCTTCCTATCACCTTTACTAATGTTGACTTTAAAGCCATTGACCTGCACAAGACAACGTCATGGTTATTACTGTTGAAATAGAGAACTTTGTAGTAATAAAAACTATATTTGATCAGTGGAGCTCAGTAGACATACTGTACTGAAAGACTTTAATAAATTCAAATACTTGAGACTGAGATTCAACATGCAGTTTGGGGAGGGAAGATTACAAATTTGAACCATCAAGATACAGTACCTTTTAGTCGATGCTAGCATGTCACATAATGTCCTCTTAGAGAGGCCATTTCTTAACTAGTTAGGGGTGATAATCTCAACCACACATTTGACGATGAAGTTTCCCTCAGTGTCAAACAATATCATCATCACCACACATGTAGACCAAAGGTCAACAAAAGAATAAAAATTAAACCACCACAGTTGAGTTGGGATCATTTCGCCTAATGAGATCAACCAAGTCCAAGAAGGAACCATATTGTTGCTTTAACCGACCTGGATCCAAGGATAAATGATGTCTGAGTAGAACCTGGAGAGAATATTAGCCTGTTACAATTACGAATGAGAATTGGTACACCTAAATTGGCACCTCATTAAGCACGGGAGACACCAAAAAATACATCAAGTCCTTACTAAAAACGCGACTTATACATCTGGACTGTGATTGATATCCCAAAAGTCAAGCTCAATGTCATTCGATATAAGCTTTAGGTTTACAAGGAAATTAGACCAATATCCCAGAAGAAGAGGAAATTGGGAGATGAAAAAAGAAGAAGTGAAACTAAAATAGAAACCGATAAACTACTTGAAGTCGTATTCATCCAAGAAGCTCAATAAACAACATGGTTTGCAAATATGGTAATGGCAAAAAAATCAAACGACAAATGGAGAATGTGCACAAGTTACACTAACCTTAATAAAGCATGTCCAAATATCCATTGGCAAGCATCAATTGACTTGTAGATATGGCGGTCGAGCACATGATATTAAGCTTTCTTGACGGATACTCTAGATATATCTATATCTACAACATCCATGAGATAAGAAGAAGACGACTTTTATGAAGTATGGTGAAAATTACTATATGAGGTCATGCCCTTCGACATCAAAAACATTGAGGTCACTTCCAGAGATAATGGACAAAGTCTTCAAAGACCTCATCGGAATAAATGTTTACGTATGTACAGACGACATGGTTGTTAAGTTTGAATCATGTGACGAACATGTGAAGGATCTTGGTGAGTTCTTTGTAGCACTTAGAAAACATAGAATGAGGTTGAACCCTGTGAAATATGTATTCGAGGCAGAGGGCGGAAATTTCCTAGGCTTTATGCTCACATATTGAGGCATAGAGGTCAATCCTGACAAATGTCGAGCCATAATCGAGATGAGAAGCCCCAAAAACTTGAAAGAGATCCAAACATTTGTGGGAAGACTCTCACTACACTATCTTAGATTTTGTCAAAGCTTGTCGAGAAGACAAAGCCAATCATTCAGTTGCTAAAGAAGGCTTCTAGATTTCATTGAAGCCCCCAATGTAAAGATATATTCGCATAAATCAAAGACCTTTTGGCCTCTCCCAATTATCCAAAAGTTGTCTCAGTTGGAACCTATCGTCGTATATCTCTTGGTCTTGGAATAGGCAATTAGCACAACACATATACAAAAAGTAAACAATGAGCAAAGACCAATGTATTTCATCAGTTGAACTCTACATGAAGTTGAAACCCAATATTTGAAAAAATTGCTTTAGCTTTATCCACTTGAAGAATGAGACCATACTTTAAAAATCATTCTATGATTATCAAGATCAATTACTCAATCATCAAAATCCTTTCCAATTCCAACCTTGTTATACGAATGATCGGTTGGTTGGTTGAATTGTTTGAATATGGCATTAAGTATGAATAAGGGGGCCTATAAAGTTACAATGTTTAACCAACTTCACAACCAAGTTAAAACTAGAACCCAAGTTGAAGAATGAACAATGAACTCTGCATGTAGATGGATCCTCTAACACACGAGGGTGTGGAGCAAGAATAGTTCTCAAAGGACTTGGATGATTCATCCTTGAATACTTCGATTTAAATTCAGACATCGAATAATTAGACCAAGTATGAAGCACTCGTAGTTGTACTAACGTTTTCTTAATTAACAGTCGGTCACATGTCAGAAAAATTCCAAGTAAAAAACCCCATACTACTACAATATTATTATAAGTATCCAATATACTCGCTGAATTTGAATCAATAAAAGTCCAATATATCCAAATAGAACGTGTTGGGTAAATCCGAGGGGGCATAACTGGGGAGATCTCACTCACAAGAATGAGAACTGAGCCAACATATAAGGGAATTACACCACCTTCGACCCAAAACCTTAAAGCATTGGGTTTGTGGGTCTTCTTTCTTATATGTTGCTCAACTTTCTCATTCCTACTCAATGTAGGACTTAGACTCACACTTGAATACCTAACAAATCTCCTCCTTAAGTGAGAGTCCCTTCCACATTGGTACACTCCCCCTCGAGCAGAAACATTTTCAGATACGAGTACCTCACTTGTACCGGGAAGATCTCACAAGAATGAGAACTGAGCCAACATATAAGGGAATTACACCACCTTCAACCCAAAACCTTAAGGCATTGGGTTTGTGGGTCTTCTTTCTTATATGTTGTTCAACTTTCTCATTCGTACTCAATGTGGGACTTAGACTCATACTAGATACCTAACGGAACACAATACCCCCAGTAACTTGTTGTCCAAATTGACAAGTAGAAAAAAAAAATAGCCAACACTACTTGGTCATTCATCAAATGATGGCAGTTCCAAGCATAGACCAAGTCTAGTGCTTCTCGACCTTTAAAGATGAAACTTGGATGACTCTCGTATAACAATTCTTGGAAGACCACACGTGTAACAAAGGGGGAGGAAAATTAATGAGACAAAAATGCGCCTGATACATGTTTATCAACCATGACATATTCCGAAAAAGCAACTCTCGACCCTTGCTAAAGTGTATCACGAAAGGTGAAGTCGAGTACATTATAAAGGAACTGTGACCAAGAGGATGCAACTTACATTCCAAATGAAGAAGCATGTCAGGCATCCTTAAAACGAACTACTACTAACCCACTATTCACGACGATTACAGAGTATCTGAAGAACAAGTAAATTATCAAGCGCAAATAATATATATTCTTTTCACTTGTAGCACTAGCTACATTTTTTATATATAGGTTGGAGATCTAATTTTATAAATTTTTTGTTGGCCATAAAAAAAATATTCTTTTTACTTAATAAAAAGAAAGAGTTAATTCAAACTCTAATGTCAAGTGCTTTTAAACATTAAATTTGTGAAAACCTTTTATCTTTCGGTTCTATGATAATAAATATTCGAAGTGTACAATCACTTAGAAATACACACATATAGTATGGTCAGTATACATCACGAACGAAAGTCTTCAGGATGAAACTTTCCCTGAAGCCATGTCTTCTTCTAACTGGTAATTTTCAGTGTCGTGTGATTGTGTTCACTTTCCGTGAATAGTCAAGAAACATTGGCCACTATGTTACTTTTGCAATTGGCGTTGGTAGTGGTAATGCAGTCACTATTTTCATTATTTTTTGTCGTGGACATGACAATTACTTCGGTTGCTTCATGTTTCTGGGTGATTTCTGAGGAGGTCTTATTCACCTTTTTCACTTCTTTGCTTTTACCCCACAGAAACATGTACAAGCCACACACAATCAGCACGCCTCCAATCACACTAACATTATGCGCAGAAAATTCATGTCATGTTAGTCTATTTACGCCTAAACCAAACTTTTAAAGCAAAACATTTTAAGAATAATACAACCATGGATAATAAACTACGAAAAAAAGAAAGAATAATGTAAATCAGTAAAGACAATAGAATGAAGGGATAAACAAACTTTTCGTAAAAAGAGTCATAATGACATAGAAGGAGAGACTTTTTTAAGAAAAAAAAAAGTTGATTACTTTTAATTAATTGATTTATAATAAACAAATTACTAATTATTATTTTTTTCAAAAACTTTGAATTCTTTCCATCCTGCATATAATCAAAGCTGAACATATCTTATTTACTTTGTGATACATAACAAATTTAAGTGACAAGAGCTTGACTCATACCTTCCTATATATAAGTTTTCACCTAACATCAAGCAATCAGCCACAGCCACAAGCAGAAGCATAAGAGGGTTGAAAACAGATACAAACATTGGACCTCTCATCTTTACACACCATGCAATGGCAATAACCACTAATCCTGATGCCACGATTCCCTACAAAACATTTTCATTTCAAAATTAGTAATTATTGTGTTAACCTAGTTCACTATCCAAATCTAGTGTCAATTATATTATGAATTAGCATAAGATATTACCGTATAAACCACAGTTAGAATCCTAATACTCGAACCCAACTTCCACTGGTTCCAGTCCTTCTCAACATAAAGGGCAAAGGCTGAGGCTTGTATTGCAGCCATTAATGACATCAAAGCAGTACTTGAGTGATGACTTGGGAATACTTTATTTATCTTAGACTGTTCCATATATTGATAATAACAAAATATGAAATCAAACTCCATGATACTCAAATATGTATGGAAAAATAGGAAGAGTATGTACCTGAATGATCAGCCATAATGCAAAACTGAAGCAGCTTCCAAAACCACACAAAGCACCCAGAAATCTATGACTAGAATCAGTATGCAAAGTTACTACCTGGTTATTTTTATGCAAAAGATCTGTGTGGAAACTCTTAATATTCATCTTTTCCCCTTTGAAAAATGTCAGCAACATTGACCCTCCAATTCCTATTATTGTCCCCACCACCTTGGCCTTCCCTGCTGTGGTTCTCATATTCAACTTTTCCATGCTACCAAAGTTCAAAAAAATAATCCAACCAACCAAGCTCAGTAATCTTAATTTTATATTATATTAAACTACTTATTTTGTCTTTATAATTTTCTTTACTTTAAATTTAGTTCCTCTACAAGAAAAATTAAGTATTGGGCACTGTAATTAACACAGTGAGCATTTTCTCACCTCAAACCTTTTACTGGTGATATAGACCTTTACAAAAAATTGTGTAAAGACTGATATTTTATAGTTTTATGGAGAAAAAAAAAACTGTAAGAATGAAATAAATAGTTTAGGTTAACTCCAATTACTTGATGGTGGTTTTAGTTTTATAAAAACATATTTCTATTCAATCTATGGTGACACAGGTCTGGTATTTCATTAATTACATACATTGGCATGTTATTTATATATGGTTATTATTAGTATAGTTCTAAATAAAGATATAAATTAACTTTTAATTTCTATCGTGTGGTGTGCCTGAAGTTGACATTCGATGAGTTTATATACAAGTTGTGTGCGTCCTACACTGCAACTAAAAAGCAAAGGTTAATTAATTATGAGAAGTCACGTGACAACTTTTGGAGTTAGTGAACCAGATTTAAGTCACTAAACCCATCATTGATGCTGATTGCAATTTTTGCAATGATGGCCATAGCATGTATATATACAATCCACTCTCTCTATCTCTCTCCCTAAATATATGGTCTATAAATCGTTCTATTAGTGATAAGACATTTAAATAAATATATAAAAAAAAAGCATATAATGGTTATAACTGGTGACTACGTACCCGCAAGTGATAGCCAAAATAAAAGTGACTGCAGGAACAAGATTATAAATTGCTGTAGCGAATGTTGCCGACACCAAATCCAAGGCCTCGAGGAATAGGTTATGCAATAAACTTGCACTGTATATATTGTTTCACAATGACAAACATATATATGAATAAGGATATTCCCTTTATTACTATATATACAATTTAGCAATGTACATGCATGTCTCAAAAAATGTCAGGCAAAGGGGTGAAGAGAGAAAGTTTAAATGAACCATTTATACATATAATACACATACCCAAATAGGCCACTAAAAAATGACATGAAAAGCACCCTCCATGTCACCTTTGGTCTGCTCTTTCTGTTTTACAAATTTTTGAAAAGAAAGAAAAATGGAATCATGTTCTTGGTGTATATAGATATTAATTGAAGTGGTGTAAGTGCTCAAAAATAACAAAAGAATAAGTATCAGGGGTGAGAATGAACCTTTCGAAAATAAGAGCAACGGAAGAAGTGAAAACTACTGCGAAAATAAGACGGTAGGCAGTGACTACCCTAATGCTCATTCCATCATTTATGGCGAGCTTATAGAGCACATTCACAGAAGAGTATGCAATTTGAACCAGTACCATCAGCAGCACAGGCTTCAAGTCTTGCACTAGTTTCCGTAAGTTATTCATCTTTACACAAACTATAAATCAAGTTTGTTTGAGATTGAAGAAGAAAATAGAGAAAAATAAGGAGACATGTGTTCTACTCTTTGCCCGAGTAGTGCATTTATATATACAGGTATGTAGACAATCAACAACGCTTGTATTGATCCAATAGTGAATAGTCAAACTACTTCATCAATAGTATGACCAGTCACGGAGTAAAAGAAATCATGCTTAATTAAGTTGCAATTTTTTTTATAGATAGATCAGTTTATATATATCATGGTATAATCAGATCAAATGACACAGCAAAAGCATATTGAGGAACCAATTTAATTATTAAATACATATTTAAAGGTGAATATAATATCTATAATTAAACTACTGATGTGATATATTTTTGAAACTAATATTTAATTATTTTCTCCGTATTGCCCACAGTGCACGTGTTTCTTTAGTGGAGGCGTAATGATAAGCATACAATGAGCCCTTCGATTAAAAATAATAGAAAAGGTTTCAATCAAAATTTTATTTTACTGTTTGACATGCCAAAGTTTAAACGTAACATTACAGTTAATTATTATAATATTTATGTTTTTTAAGTTATTGGCACTCATTTAATAAACAGGTATACTACTGTTTACTGGAAATAAAAAATGTTAATTACACAATTAAAATTGGAAACTAGTAGAAACTAAATATATAATTTGATACGTGCTTTTTATCTGTTTGAGTATGATTGTATATGGATTGGAGTACTCTAAAATACTCCTTTTTATTTATTTATATTTGGCTGTTAAATATATATATATATATATATATATATATATATATATATATATATATATTTAAGAAAAAAATTAATAAAAAGACGTATTAGACAATCAAGCGAGGGAGCATGCATTCTTTTTAAACGAAAGTAATAGTTAAGAATTTGTAAAAATGTGAAGATGACAAAAATAAATTGTAAATAGAATTTAATATGAAACTATATATCTTTTAGCTATTTTTTCAGATTGTTTAATATACTTTTGTTCTTTAAAATTTAATATAGGCTTACTTTTAAAAAAATTAAAATTTTTAATCCATATGTAACGTGAAAAAAAAGTATGTTTTATTTTTGTTTAGTCCAAACGTTTTCGGCCTAATTAAAAAAATGAATACTTTAAATAAATATGTGATAAAAAGTTCGAGGTTAAAAATGTAAATTCAAAATATTATAATTCGTTAGAAACATAAACAAAAACAAATATTAAAATAAAAAAAATCGAAATTAAAAAAGAAGAAAAACATTTTAAAGTTGGAAGTATATAATAAATTTATTCATATTTGATAGAATAAAAATATATTGAAGTCTATATTAACTTTCACTTTAAATAGACTGAGAAAAAGTTATATTAATGATTTGAAAGCAAATTAGTCTTTAATGGAATATTTCCGAATTAAATTAATTTTTAATATAAATATTAAGACTTTATATTTGTAAAATGATTCATATTAATATTCATAAAAATATTTTATATGGAAACAAATATTAAAAATATAACTATATGAGAAATGGGCCTAACCCTTGCTTTGAAGACTTGACCTAAACCTAAGGCGGCGCTAATTTCAGCCGTTAATCGTGCTCGACGCCTTTTCTCTTTAATCAGAATGGAACATCAATTGTAGAAAAAAAATAAAGAGAAAAAGAAAAAAGAAAAAGAACAAAGGAATTTTTTGAAAAAAATGAGTAGGAGCATTGTATAATAACTAGTTTGGTACCATGTTCAGATCAATTATTAACTTTTTTTAGTATCTTTTGGTTTAGACTAGAAAGACAATTTGTAGTTAATAAAGACACCGAATTTTTTTCTCTCTAAATACTTAGCTCAACTACTTATTTAAAATTCCAGATTATTGAAAAAAATATGAGTATATATCAGGATAAATTTCTTCATAAATATTTTCAGAAAAAGAAACAAAAATCAATTAAATTAGTTTATGTATGATCTTATTTATAAAAACTTTTTTCATATTAGCTTGTATAAAACTTATTTTTTAATATGTGACAAGTAAATTGTAACTTAAAGATAAATTTATTTTTGTTTTCTTTTGTTTTAAAAGAGTTTATAAAAATGCTTATGCAAATAAATTCTATAAATAAATGTTTTAGTGGAACGCAAATAAATATTTAAAATGTATAAATAATTATGAAAGTTAGTACATATTTAAATAATTTTATACTTAAGTGTATCTTATATCATTTTAATTTTTATAAATGTGCTTTAAGAAACTATTATCTTCATAAATATATGTATAAGTTACAAGTATTTAAAAACCAATTTTTAAATATTAGAAAAAAAAAACTAGGTAATTGACACAAATTGGTTTCATTCTTAGCTTAAAAGGGATTTCATATCTAAAAATAAATAAATTATTTAGACATGAAGGGTTTAGCAATGAGAACCGATGGGAATATTTCATTTAGTCCTAAATTAATTTTCAACAATGATCTAAATCACTATTCGCAAATAGTATAGTCAAAACTAGAATGAGAAATGTAAAATTCTGCCCACATGAAGTGTCGTGAGAATAGTATCGCTGGATGTGAAGCATCGTGATAACAGATTCAGTGAATAAAATAGCAAACTCAGAAAAATAAAAATCATCCCAACTAAAAATAAAGAAAAGTAGTGCAAGAAAAAAGAGATATGAGAAGAGGTCCACAACTAAAATGAAGAAACCACTGCCACAAGTATTTTATTTTTAGATTGATTATTGGATTAGATTAAATTTTACATCAGATATAGAAATTAAATTGTTTTGAACTAAATCAAGCCACAACTGAAATCAACTTTTACATCAGATATAGAAATTACTTTTTACTTCGATTAAAACTTTAATCATGACAAAGGGTATTTGCTTTTTTTTTTTTTTTTATCAGCACAAAAGGTAGTTGGTTAAATGCCACAACCATATGTTTGAGCCATTCTAGAAGAGTGAGTAAGTGGCTGAGAGTGAAAGGGTGGAAATGGGTACTTTGTTGATGCAAGCAATGTGATGCAGCCTCAGACAAAAGCTTTTGGGCTGTAAAATTTCTCTTTTTCATCCTATCTTATCATTAACTCTCCAAAAGGTGATTTACAAAGCTTTAGTTGCTCATGAGTTTGTTGCATTTCATTTCGGTTTTCTCATGACAAAAACACTCTGCTCTAGTCATATATGCACCACATGTGGTGACATTGTTGCAAAATATTATAAGATTGCAATTTCATTTAACAAGCATTGGGCTCATTAGTTTGATCTTAAAACGAACAACACTTTTAGTTCATTGTCCTCTTCATATGGTTACATTTATAGTTTACGAATTAAGAGGTTACAGCAGTGATAATTCTTGTGATTGATTTTTCCTAGTATGCTTAATTAGGATATATTTACGAGCTTACACAACGTAACCATCAGCCATACCTAGAGTTAAAAGCAAGGTTTGTGTGGAAGGATAAAATCCCAAACCAAAAGTAGAAACATATATACGCACTATGATATTCCACAGCACATTAATAATAAGTATAGAATAGGTTGAAAACTGATTTAAAAAAGGATTAAGACAAGGTGATTTATTAACTCCATTTTTTTTTTTTTGTTAACGACAAAGTAGTAGTCATGTGTGGTTAGACAAGCTTTGAATAAACATATGTTTGAGAAATATCATTGGGATCTAAAGATATAAGAGTTAATATGGTTAATATACTATTTAACTTTGAAGATACAGTGAACCAAATATAATAATTATAAAGGTTATTCTATAATAATTATATGCTTAATGTACCTTTATTTTTTTTCTCTTCGAGAAAATAACTCATTGACACCTAATATATATGGTCATAAATCGATATAACAGTGGTATTTTTTATTTTTTTTTCTCACTTTCCTGTTAACTATAGTGAATCTGACATGTGGAAAGTGTTTCAAAGATGAGGAAAAGTACAAGATGTGCTTATCTTAAAAAAACTTAGCAGATTTGAGTATAGATTTAGTGAAAGTTGCAAGTAGATTGGAAAAAGAGTTGGATGGATTTGGATTGGAAACATGAAAATGTGTCAATAGACCTAGGTACCTAAATAATGAAACGAGTGCGATGGTTGGGAGAGCTAAGGAGGTGCATACAAAGAATGAGGTAATTAAAAGAGCAATATGGAGAAAGAAGGAACGACATCAATCATATGCACAAGAGGTAAAGGAAGGTGAGAAGAGCTCAAAGAACATCAGCAGATGAGATAGTGTAGTTATTCAACAACCAATGGAATGACTAACGAGGAGCTTTGCGGATAGAGTACATAGTTACAAACTCAAAAGAGATCAAGTATAACTTTGTTATGGAAGGAATGAGCATGCTTTGTGTGACGTATCTGGATGATAATCGACTTCAAATATCGAGTGATAAAGAAGTAAATATCATATAATTTATCCAAGAAAACAGATAATGCGTCGAGAGTGTGTTTGAATATGTTGTTGTGGTCACTGAGTCAGGATAGACTATACCATTTATTATTTTAGACAACACTAAAGTTAGATAAAAAAAAAGTGTGGCCTAAAATAATAAAATGTGGTCTAAATTTATAAAATATGAGTTATAAAATGTGGATAATTTAAATCATGACTTTTTAAGTTGATCATAAACAAATAAATGTGATCGAAAGGTGAAAAAGGTCACACTTTTATAAATGTGACTTATGATAATTTTTGAGTCTTGAATGTTTAAACCACGAGATTAGGAAACAGTCTTTAAAAAAAAGAATAAACCACACTAAAAAAGTGTGGCCTAAAATAATGAATATGTGGTATAAATTTAAAGTTTGATTCATAAAACATGGATAATTTAAATTATAATTTTTTTATGTAACTTATAATTATGAATAACTAACAAACAAAAAATTGTGACAAAAAAACTATCTTAATTTTATAATTAAAATATTTAAACACTTAGGTTTATTATACTAATAATTATTATTATTTATATTATTATTATTATTGAGAACTATTAATATTACTCTTAATATTAGTATTATTACTAATATTATTTATATTATTATTAACCTTATTATTAATATTATTAACCATAATAATAATAGTCATAATAAAAATAATAATAATCGTAAAATGAATATAAAGTTTTTCTAGTGTAGTGTGTATATGTTTTATATCTATTTATAAAACCCGTATTTGATTCCCTTTTGCAGCAGATTGTGTTATAATTTTTTTTATAGAGTTAAAAATCATGAAATATTGTATCAGTCTAAGGCAATAGTTTTAAAAAACTTCATGAACAACGCGACAACATATCCCACGACTTAAATATTGTGGCTTAAAGTTTAACCCATAGTTTTTCAACTTTAGGCCACACTTTTTGGTTGCTGCCTAAAGTAAAAAAAAAATATTGTATTGATAATAAACTTAAAGAAAAAAGAACATGGATTGTAACCATAGTTTATTATAAAAAAAAAACAATAAAGAATGGTATGGGAAAACAAGTTAAGGGTTTGGGAGTTAGATGAATGTGGTTTTTTAGAATATTTATTTTTTCTTAAAAAAAGAAACAAAAATACAAGTAAAAAAATTAAGGAAAATATTTTTAAAATTTTTATTTTGGACTCACAAAAAATTGATGTCGCTCTTATATATTTTCATCCATGATGAAATATCAAAGATCATATAGTTTTGGATAAGAAAATTATTTGTTATTATGTTGATATTTTTAATTTTTGAAAATATTGATATTTTTATATTTTTATATTTTTTTCCTAATTTACGTTTATAATATAAGATAGTAAATAATTCTCTTTGCAAATCACATAATTAGTAGAGATATTGTAAATTAAATACCGATAATGTTGACTTCTTGTGTGAATTTTATTTTAGAGGAAACAAGTGTTTTTAATTTTTCGAAAAAGATATTGAGTGAAAGATGATGTGTACGTTATTTTTTCAAAAAAATCGTATTTAGTTATTTTTTAAAATATTAGGTACGAGAATATTGCATAGAGAAATGATTATGGTGATGTATTTATAAAAATTGTGAGACAATACTTAGAAGACCGAACGCATGGCCCAGGTTTTACTTTCTTTCTTTTCTAGAAAAAAAGAAAAAGACAAAGCAGGCATGTACAAAGTAAGAAAAGGGAGTGCAGAAAGCAAAATAAATAGACCAGTAAAATGAACCCACATTTTTTTCCTTTTAAACGTGGTGTATATATAAAAAAATGGACGTGGCGAATAACAAAAATACTGGACCAAAAGAAACAGGCTCATATTAATTAAAGTTTTGAGAGCAAGACTCAAGTTCAAGTCTTTCAAATATAAAAGTTTACACCACTACCACATTAACATTAACTTTACGATTATATACTTATTATTATTATTATTATATTTATATTTATTATTACTATTATTATTAAAATTAATAAGTATAATATTAATATTACTAAAATAATAATAATAATTATGTTAATATTATAAATAATAACATTAATGATGATATTAATAATAATGTCTAAGATCCCACATCCATTAGAAATAAGGCAGTTTAATAATTTATAATATGAGTGCAAACCTCACCTTATAAGTCGATTTTGTAAGATTGAGTTAGGCTTAAATTTCATTTCTTGATATGGTATCAGAGCCTATCCCACCACGGTTGTTGGGTCACCCGCTATCGGGCCGCTATTAGACCATCCTTAAACAATATAGTTCCACGTACGAGTTGAACAATCTCTGTGTGACCGGGTGGGTGTGTTGGAGATCCCACATCGACTAGAGCTGAGGTCTTTCAATAGTTTATAATGTCGAATGTGTTGGAGATTCCACATCGACTAGAGCTTCGTAAATGGATCCATAAGTAATGCTAAATTTACGTATAAATAAAATTCGTATGTAATAATATATAGGTAAATCTAAGAAAGATAAGGATTTAGGGGTTAAGGACTTCAACTTATTTAATATTGCTTTATTGGCTAAGTGAAAGTGGAGATTAGGATCAATGAATGAACATAACATATGGAAATATATTCTAGAGTCTAAAACGGATCATGGAGAAACTTATCAATATTAAGGGAAATAATAAACATAACTTGTGGTGTTAGAGAGATCTTAGAAATGTATGTGAGGAGGGAATCAATGTTGGGTGGTTTGATGAGAATAAAACTTAGAAAGTTGGAAAAGGAGCAAAGATAAACTTTTGTGAAGATAAATGGTGTGGACCAATATCTCTTATGTATAAGTTTTACATAGTATAAGCAAATATAAAATGAAAGACCTTAAGAGTGGATGAGGTAGGTAGATGAGTGGGTGATAAGTTGGAATGAGATTTACAATGGAGAAGAGAATGATTTAAATGGAAAAACAAGTAAATGAATTCATACATGATCTAATCCGAAAAGAAATTCATAAGGATAGAGGGGATGAACTCTACACAGTGAAAAAAGCTTATAAGAAACTTCAGATAATTGTAGGGGAAAACTACCAAAATTATTTAAGGTTTTTTTAGAAGGTAAAGGTTTTGCCATCTGTATAGCATCTAGCTTGGCAAGTGCATTTAGATAAAGTACCAACAAAGTATAATTTGACTTAAGGGGTGGTAACAGAAAATAGCCTGTGTCATGTGTGGGGAGTATAGTTAATCAAGTATATAACCACTTTATTTCTTATATGCAAATTAGTTATCCAAGTTTGGAGTAAGTATTTTAAGTGGATTGTAGTAAGTGTTATAGTGGAATGTTATTAGTGGTAAGACTAGTAATCTCTGACACCTAAGTGAAAGAAAGTCCTAATTCTAAATGACAACATTCAGGTTGTATAACTTAAAAACTAAGTCTGTTTTCTAAGTAGAACTTTGAAATTGTAGTAAGCTCAATTGAAACAATTGATACTGGATGATAGAAACTCACCTTAGTGAGGATCTCATTTAGATAAATGTAACAAAAGTACAAGGACATAAAGTACAAGACATAGGGACACAATAAGAAACATTCCATGAGACTACAGTTGTCATAAAAAATATCTTAAACACAAAGACTTGTGATCTAAAGCTTTATACAAACAACCTAACTCTAAAACTGATAAAAGAGAGATAATATACCACAATCTTTTGAGATGAATCACATGGCATGTCATTACATAAAAACAATGATTTTTGTTGATATGTAAATGTATATTGAATATGTGACAATTGGATTCAAATGTTACGGGTGATGTACTCTAATGTATGTTACCTTTATATGCAAAGCTATAGGATAATAGTTGTAAGTCGTGTATAAGTTTCAATATATGTAACTATAAAAAATATTTATTTATGTGTATCTTGTATATGTATGTCTATCAAAATAATATATATATATATATATATATATATATATATATATAGTCAAAGAATTAAATAATATATAAGATATAATTTTGGAAGAGATACAAATGGAATAGAGAAAATTAAGAAAAACAATTATTGAAAAAATTGAGGAGAAAACACAATAAAAAATAAATAATAATGAGACATGAGCGAGACTCAGATAAGGAAATGATAATGCCTTCAATCCAAAATCTTAAAATATTAAATTTATAGATCTTCTTTCTTATATGTTGTTCAACTTTCTAATTTTCACTTAATATGTGACTAGACTCACACTTGAATACCTAAGAATCTTGAATATCTAACCATCTCCCCTCAAATATATATAACAATATAAAATATGACTATTAGAAAAATCTCAATTCCATATTAAAACTTTTAATTATAGAATTAATTATTTTAAGTGAAATACTTAATCAATACCGAGAAAGAAGGTCAGTAGTCCCTAACGGTGATGAGCAACATTCATGGTTGTTGTGAACTTTCGGACCCTCCTCTGGTTGTGTTTGGTAATGGCAGTAATTGAGACTTATTTTTCAATTCTTGGGAATTACCCCAAAGCACCACGTAGAGACCGCACACGATCATCACTGCTCCAAGCACACTATTCAACTTAACCAAATTAGATTAATCATATCAGATCATGAACATGGAAGACAAAATATAATTTAGAGAATAACACCAAGTTTTAGAGAATACCTTCCCAAATATAATTTCTCATCTAACATCAAATATGCAGCTATATCCACTAGCACAAGCTGCAGAGGACAGAAAACAGACACAAATAGAGGACCTCTCTTCTTTATGCACCAGGCAATGATCACAACCACTATTCCTGAGGCCACAATTCCCTGCATAAACACTTCATTTCTTACATGAGTGGTTGTTCTTTCTTTTAATGTAGGGTTAAATATATTTCTGATAAATGTAAAATCAATAATCCAGAAAAAATTATGAAAATATAGTTTTTTTTCATTAGAATTCTGAAAAACCACTTCTATACTCAGAATAAAATAGTAAATTAGGATCATACCGAATAAGCTGCAGCTAGAAGCCTGATATTGAAACCCAGCTTCCATTGGGTCCAATCCCTGTCGACACACAGACTGAAAATACTGGCCTGCAGTGCTCCCATTATGTTCATTATAGCTGAGCTTGAGTTTGAACTTGGGTATGCTTCATTCAGTTTAGCCTTATGTAAAATGATGCATCACAAAAAGCAATTAACGCTACTCAAACAACATATAGTGTTATGATATAAACATGTCCATCATTTTTTATATTACAAAAGTAAGAAAAGAAATTATGGAAATGCAAGAAGCAAAAATCTCTCACAGATTGTAGTTCAATCGCTATTGTGGACTGGAATTTAGAACCACGGTGCATATTTTTACATCAAAGTTAATGTTGTTGTCTAAAATGACTATAGTATACAAAATTTGGTGAACAAATTATGTGCTTTTGTCTGTTCATAATAACTTATTAGAAACAAGATCATTACCTGAACGATGAACCACAAGGAATAAAAGCAGCAGCTGAGTATGGCCAATGGAACTCCCAACAATTTATTCTGAAACTGAGGGGGTGATGATGCATGCCCAGTTTGGTTGTGATGTGGATGCATAAGGTTGATTTTAAACGAACAAATATTAATTTCTACGCCTTTGAGAAAGATCACCATCATTGCCCCACTAATTCCAATTATGGTGCCTATCACCTTGGCCCTCCCTGCTGCTGCTTCCAAATTTAACTTTTCCAATCTATGGATAAAAAATCAAGAGTATAAAATAAAATGGCAGTGCCCAACATATCTTTAAATTCATACAGAAATGTTAAGCAAAAAAACTACGTCTCAACACGATAGATTGTAAATTTTAGACAAATATTTGATTTTTTTTATCGGCAAAAAATTATATTAAATGAACGTCAATCCATATACAATAAGATATATATTAGAAACATAACAAAACAATAAATAAAAAATTCAAGTCTAACATCTCTAAAGCCTCAATCTTCTCTCATCATAAACCTTCCCTGCATCTTAAACACAACCCTACACATTTTGTTGTTTGACCTAGCAACACTTGAGATCACCAAGTCTTTATGATCTCATGCCCCATCTAAGGTCAAGGTCATTAGAATTCTATTGTAGGGAATGCAAAAGCTGACAACTATGGTTTAAAGCCAGTAGAATGAGTTTCAGCTTGTCTAAGGCGCTAAGTTTATTGGAAATGGTTCCCTTAGGAACTAATTCAATTCTATTTACAAGTTTGGTATCGTTTTCGGATTAATCCATATATATATTTTTTTTTATTGTTGATTAAAAAAAATAGTATGACCATTCAACATCCCTGTCGTTCGTAACATTTGAATTAATATACATCAAATCTAAAATTTGGAGAGTTACTATCTTAAAAATGGTATTACTTTGTGCAACATTTTTTCATTTAGTTCACCATGTGATTAGGGTAGGATATGTTAATTCATACTATAATTTGTGTTTGTCGTGCATAAATAAGGTGTATGGAATTTATACCAAATTCCATGATGCAAATTTCCAACACCGAAATGACCCTTACCCTTTGCTCCCGACTACCCTCCTTTTCATTTTTCGTATCTAGTCCCCCTTCTAATCCTCTCCCTCCATACATTAATCTCTCATACTTATTCTCATATTATCAATCCTATCACAAAGATTATAAATCCACCATCCCATTTTCAAAGGTAATATTATTTTTGTGATTTCAAATAGCCCAAGTAACTATCATCCATATGCCTTTTCACACAATATTTTGGTTATAATTAAGAGTCAAAAGATGAAATTGAATGAAGTGTAGTTTGCCTTGTAATGTTTACATTATACATCTATCCATTTATTCCATCTATTCCAAACTTCTCTTGTAATGTTACATGTAGAAAAGAGGTGATTAATACTCTCATTGGTATTTTGACACAGAAAATAACTTGTTTTCTACCAAAATCTCTCTTTTATTAACATATCTTTTATTGTTATTCCTTCAATCATTACCCTCCATGCAAAGTGTTGAGATGATAGAAGGGTTTTAACTTTTCACAAGGTTTTAAGAATCTCAATATCTTCCCTATCCATATATTGATAAATTTTATATGTTGAACTTACATAATATGTATTAGCCTCAGCACCCTTTCATTTTTATTCGTCTATCTTATCCCTAATCAACTGTTTTCCAGCTACCTGATTCAACATTATATGTAGTTGACCTTATTCTCATTCATACCATTTTTCTTTTTCACTCCGAATTCCATTCCCATGTGGAAACATTCCATTTTCCTAACTTCCCCACGATTCATGCTTATTATTAGAATAGATTTTGGGATCCATTACCACGAAAGATTCCTCCCCTTTGTAGTTGTGGTGCAAAAATTTGATTCTTTTCACATTACCTTCTATCCAACTTATATTGTTGTCAAACTAATTTGCATGTTCCTTCTTGTAATTGCTATTCTAATGTCACTCCACCACCATGATTCTTTCTTTGGATTCTCCTTATTATTTAAAACCCTCCAATTACCATACTTAGACTCTAAAATTTCCTTATACCAACTCTTTCCATACCAAAAATATGTCTCCATTTTCCTAATAGAGAAATACTAAACAATCTTAAATCCTTGATCCCAGCCCTCCATCCTCTTTTGCTTTGCATAAGCTTGCCCATTTTACCCATACTACCTTTCTATCTTGGTTATCCCAACCCCAAAGGAATTTGTTTTAGATTTAATTGATTTTATTAACCACCATTACTGCCATTTTGAAAAAAGATATATAAGATAGAGGCAGTGTCGTGATTACAGATTTAACTAACCATACTTACCTACAAATGAACGTGTTTTCCTTCTCACATAGTCTATTTCTTTTAACCTTATCAATAACTTTTTTTTAGAAGTTCAACCTCCCAAGATTCTTCCAATTTTCATTCTTAAGTATCTAAATGACACTTCCATTATCTTATAGTTCAGAATTTTAGAAAATCTCTCTCTACATGTAACTCACCTGTCTTGGAGAAACTTTGAGACCTAATGTAAGTTCCAAACATCTAAGAATACTTTTAATGACTAAAATATTCTAGATGTTATCTTCGTACACGAATAAGGTACTATCTGTGGATTGAAGTATGTTTACCTTATTATTTCCTATAATTGCTCCTTTTAGCATATTTCACTATATTGCCTTTTTAGTCATCCTTATTATATATCTTCACTACAAGAAAAAAGTTAGTTATTTAGAGATCAATTTTTAGTTACCAAATGAAATGATTGCTAATTGTGACCAAAATAGTCACCAAATTAGATTTTAGTTGCTAAATAACTACAAAATAGAAGTAATGATTTAATTTAGTGACCAATTAAGTGAAGATGATTGATATCTAACATTAGCTACCAAGGTTTTATTGACCTATGTCATTAGATTCAAAATTAGTCTCTAACTTAATGAGATACCAATTTAGAATCTAGTGGCATAGGTCACTAAAACTTTGGTAACTAATCTTAGATAATTATCTTGACTTAATTGGTCAATAAATTCAATCATTATTAATTTTATAGTTATTTAGCAATCAAAATTTGATTTGGTGACTATTAGCAACTATTTCATTTGGTAACTAAAATTGATTTCTAAATAACTTTTTTCTTGTAATGCTTGTGCTATAGTCAAAAACAGAAAACAAAAAAACAAGAAGATCTCCCTGTCTTAAACCTTTATGAGTTTTAACTCTTTAATTATATTGTTGTTGACAAGTACGGATATTGTTGACGAAGTTCAGTATACAAAAAGCCTAATCTTTATATCATATAAAACGAACATATAAAGTCATATGTTTTCTCATACTTCACCTTTACAAATTAATGTAACTTTTCTTATTTGTTCTAATATCTTCATGTTGATTTCATGGTAGTGGTAAAAAAGGAAAAAAAAAGTAACTGTATAGGTTGTCAAAGCAGATGTATCACGTGATCATGATTTAGAGATTATCATTTAGAGATTTTGAGATAATAATAATAATAATAATAATAATAATAATAATAATAATAATAATAATAATAATTATTATTATTATTATTATTATTATTATTATTATTATTATTATTATTATTATTATTATTATTATTATTATTTCAAAGATGTCAAAAGTGTTGAATTAGAAAGATATATTGAAAATATTTGGAAATTAAATCTACTCAAGGAAGTAGTTTAAATGGAGTTGTCCCAAGTAGAGACAAGAGATACTAGGAAAAAGACTAAACAGAAAATGAAAGAGGAGATATGGCTATAGAATGGTGATGGAACACATATATAATGTTAAGTTTGGCTCATGCCATTTTACAATACTTTAGTAGTAGTAGTAGGAAGGATGTAGATTTCTCTCAATTGCTTTTGAATAATTAGATTCCTTGTGTCCAATTTTAGTCTATAGAGTTATTCAGAATAAAGTAAGAACAAGGGACAACTCAGCATATAGGGGAGTAACTTTAGTAACTTGAAACTGTAAAAACTGTGCAGAAAATACATTAGTGGGAATGAGTTGCAGGTAACAGAGGGACAGTACTAAGCAGGGAGTAGGTCCAGTAGGAATTTCAACAACCATGTGGGAGGAGTAATTTCAAAAGTCTATCAAATACAATGGATGTGATAGTTGAAACAAATTGATGAACTCCCAGTAATCTTGAATAAGGTGGAGAAAGACTTCCAGATGCACATATCAGGGCACAATTTCTGACCCGAGTTAAGCTATCTAACTTGGAAAAATCTCTTCAGGACATTTGAAGATAGTAAAATGACTATCATTAGATGACAGTACAGGAGACCTATGAGAAAGATTGCAAAAGAAAATTATTTTGAATTATTTTGCAGTAAAGCACAGTTATAATTCAGTATGCAGGGAAGCTCTTTATACATGTTTGTAGGTTTCAAATGGACATGATCTTGCTAGCTAAGGGAATGAAACTATTGGAGAATCTGTTATGAGGGATAAGTTACTTACAGAATAAGAAGGTTCTGCTTATTACAACTGGTATCACAGTAAATTGTGCAGCACTAAAGACAAATTTATACTGTAAATGGTGAACTCCTTTTGAATAGGTGTCCTGGTGTCTAGACCATTAATATTTATGTTCTGATTTCACTAAATAGTCTAATTCTATACTTACTCAAAGATAATCTTTTAATTTTGTAGGTGCAATAAATTGGAGTATACACAACTAGCACAACGGTTGGAGGACAAACAACTCTTTAAGTAGATGACAAACATATACAACATGATATATTGAGCTGTGTATCTTTTCTTGTATGGTTCTGTTAGTAGTGTGTTGCTATATTGAGCTGTGTTGGACAACTTATTTAGTTTCTTATTTGTTTTTATCTATAACAATCAATTTTATCCATCTATTCATAATATTTATTATTAATACTTATTTATAATATTTTGTTATGTAGAGATAAAAGTAGTTAGTACAATGAAGTTCATTAACTAAAACTTTTTTAAAATGGTATAAAGATCTGAGAAGAAGATATACCCGCATGCTATGGCCATAATGAAGGTAATGCCAGGAGTAAGGTTAAGCATAGCCAACATAAACGATGCTGACGTCAAAGCCATAGCCTCAAGGTAAAGGTTAGTGAATAAACTTCCCCTGAAAAAATAATCATATATACATCAAAATGGAATCACTTATATGAGGATAAAGCTGAAGAATTCACATTACATACCCAAACAATCCACACAGAAATCCCAAGAAAAGCACCTTCCAAGTAATCTTTGATCTCTTCTTCCTGATAGCAAAACAATTTGGCCTTGTTAATTTCATGTCCAGAGAGAAGCTACCATGCATGCTTCTCCACTAAGACATTTGTTGAGATTTGTTTCTTCCTTGAACACTCAGAAACACTTTTTGAGAATGAATATTGGTTGTTAAAATATTAACAAAATATATACTTATGTGTACAGCTTAGAATTTTGAATCAAGCCCATGTATGTAGGTGCTTTGCTTAAAGTTATTTAAGTGTTTAACTAATAAACCTTATCTAATAAAAGAATATTAACAAAAAATTATCTATACAAAGCTCAAAGGTATTCTATGTATTAAGATAATAGAAAACTATATCTTTCATTCAAAAGTTAAAAAAATATTTTGTTCAATATATTTTATTTTCAAATGTGATTAGCAATATTTTTCCACTTATCCATTTCAAATCTATTAGCTTTGTAACTGTTTGGTTAAGTTCATTTCAAAAACTTTAAAAATATATATATATATATATATATATATATATATATATATATATATATGATAAAATCACTTATTGAAAATAAAATAAAATAAAATTAATTAATTAAAACTTTTAAAATAATAATATCTACAAGCGAGACCCTTAAAAAAAATTAATAATAATAATAATAATAATAAAATAAAGCAATAATTGTGTTATAGGAATAACAAGATATCGCAAAGACAAATCCGGGTAACACAGTAAGCTAATAGGCATAAAATCAGACTATTACTTCTTACATTTTTGTATAATAAATAAGTTTGTTTATGTGTACTGTATTTTCTTTCTAATTTGTTCAATTATGAACAAATTTTTACTAACTTTTATATATATATATATATATTTTGTTTAAATGTAAGAAACTTCATTCACAAACTACTTGATATCAAGATTTCAATAATTATAGAATGATACTTTTATATATGTTATGGTATTGATTTTGAATCTTGTGTTAAAGATCATCATGTTCTAAAGAGAAAATCTTTTGTAATAATCAATATCTACTAAGTGCTTTAATTTTTTTATCCTATTTACTCTGAGCATAAATAAAAAGTTGTCAAAAAAATAATCAATATCTAACCGTAGGAAAAACTAAAATATCTTATATTTTCCAAAAAAAAATGTAGTCTAAAACATTAAACTACTTTTATGATGTGTTTTTAACATTTATCATGATAATAGGAGGAATTAGTTGAGAAAGCAAATGGTGTAATTTGTAAAAGAAAGAAAAGACAGTGTTAATGAAGAACCTATCAAAGATAAGAGCCACGGGCACAGTGAAAGCAGATGCAAAGAGGAGACGATAGGCAGTGACTACTCTCATATTCATTCCATCCTTTATGGCCAGCTTGTAAATCACATTAAGAGTTGCATATGCAAACTGCACCAACACCATTAGGATGTGTGCTTTCAACTTATGCAACATATTACCTACCATTTTCTTGTTTATGAATGATTGTGAAATTCAAGCTCCCCCTTCAGTCAATGTGTTTTTCTTATATGGAGTTTCAAAAGTGTTTTAACCTTATTATGTCAAAAGAGAAAGACACATTTTAATGGTTTTGTGATATCAACAATAATTATGATGAGTTAGGTGGATCAGGTAGAAAGGTGACACAGATCTTCTGAACCTTTTTGGGTTTTGAAATCCTAATAAAGGAGCAATTGAGCTTCTCAATGCCTTTTCTGAGACAGCAGACCCGGGTGGAGGATGGGACCAGCATAAAGTCCACACCATAAATCATTCATCAAATGAGACCTTTATTTTTTAATGTGGTCAGGACCCTCTGCATTCAATGGTGGACGGTATTATTTATACTAAAGAAAATGTTTCATGCAATCTTAAAAACACGCCTCCTTTACATCTAAAGAGAAAAATCAACATAAATAATTTATAAATATATGATTTTGTAAAAGAAAAAAAATAAAAAAAATGAAAAGAATGTTATCGATATCTTTTAAAAGAATATATATATATATATATATATATATATATATATATATATATTATTTTTTATATAATGAATACAAACATATAATATCTTTGATATTTATTTGAGATGACTTAGGTTAATTGGATGTTATATTTTAAAAATTGGAGTGCATCTTCATTATTGCTTAAAGTAATGTGGTCAAAAGACATATTTACGTTACGTAGTTACGTAATAGGTAATTGGGATTGACTCGTCGAGATGAGATAAAAGATAGGTGTTATGACTCTAATGACGGAAAGTATGAAGAGAATATAGAAGGACGATAAAAAGAAAATAATTTATCATTAGAATATAAGATGAAAGGAAGGGATAAGGGACATTATATATTTTTTTATTTAGATTTTAAGTTGTTGGCTAAATTCCTTAAGGCCAAATAACATAATAAGACGCTTGCCTATTTATTTTAAGTAATTTTCAAAAGAAAAAAAACGTGTGGATAATTGAAAGTTATCTACACATGCTTTTAAAAGTGTGGGTAATCTAAACTACATATCATGATTGTCTGTAATATATGAATACATACACGTTTTAATTCATATTTAATTAATGTTATATTTAAAATAACTCTTTAGATGAAAATTTAACATATTGGTAATTTTATTCCAAATAACTAAATGGTGCATTGCAAAATGTTGAATATTGTAAGCTCTAAAGACAAAATCTCTTGTTTCCAAATTTCCAAACCTTATTCTTGTAGTCTCTTCTTCACTCTAGGTCTTATAGTGTCTCTCATAGTCCTTATCTCATCTCTTTGTCTATTTTCATAATTGTTTATTTCTCAATTGTCATGTTCACCACCTCTCACTCTTTGTCACGATCTCTCTTGTTGTGCACTCTTGATATGTTCCATAATGATATCAAAATCATATGTCCATCTCATATTTTTTTGTTAATTTTTTATTTTAGATTCACTCAAAGGTTTCGATATAGTTATTGAAAAAATGTATGTTAGCAAATAATCGTTGGGATTCTCAATTTTATTCTTACTATACCTTTTTTGCTTACTACACACCTCAGTGTCCTCTTACCTATAATTCACACGTTACACTTTCTTTTCATATCTGAAATCACGTCTCGTTCTCTTCTACTCTCTCAATGTTCACGTCCCTTACTCTCCACACTTGTGTCACACAGTCTTATTGTCACAACTTCACTTCACATTCGCCACATGGACTAACATGTAGAAATACACATTTACTACTTTATCTTGATTTGAAAACAAACAGATTATTTATGACCATAAAGAACCAATATTTCCATTTTATCCTAATAGCTTAAGCGAAAATCTTAACTTTAAAATATAATTATTGTAACTTTCTCCCTCGTCAAAGAAGAACTTGTCCTCAAGACCTTGTATTTAAGACATATGTATTGGAAAATCACTTACCAACTCTAAAGTATGTTGCATAACATCTACATCATTATTATAAGCATCAATTTTTTTTTAAATTTCATAGTTTACTATTATTTTTTTTATTTTTTTAGTATTTTTGAGTTGATTTTTTGTATATTTAAACTTCTTTTCACACACACACACACACATATATATATATATATATATATATATATATATATATATATATATATATATATATATATATCAACCCCTAATTTTTTTAAATAGAGATATTACATCGATTGTGAATAACAACCGATATAATATAGGCTCTTTACATCAGTTGGGAGCTCACTTCCATCATATTAAATGAGATATTACATCGGTTGTGTAACCGATGTAGTATCTTCTCCTGGACACTCCCAGGAAACACTTTGGATTGGTATTTTTACGTCGGTGACGATATAGTATATGAACATACTACATCGACTTTGAAACCGATGTAGAAAGTTCAGGACTTTTATCATCCGCATTAAATGTCTTCCAGAAACCGATGTAAAATGTGTGTTTTTTCTACTAGTGGTACCCAAGGCTTTACATGAATTCACTCTTAAAGCAAGCCTCTCTAAGGAGGTCGAATATTTGGACGGAACCCAATAGAAATGGAACTTGATATGGAGAAAGTGGTTCAAATGAGAAAATAATATAATCTGTGAAGTGGAAAGAAATGTGTTATATAGACATAGGGAGGATGAGTGGGATGAGAAAACACAAACTTACGTGGTGAGATCAACATATAAGAGATTAGTGAAAGTAGATGTGAAAGAGTTTTTATGTATGGTGCTTTCTGATATCGAATGCATTACAAGTAGTTATGCACTTTTCATGGAGATTGTTAATCAATAAAGTGACAACTTTAGATAATCTACATAGAAGGGGAGTGGAGGTGAAAAGTCAGCATGTGTTATGTGTTGTGAAAATAGAGTATCACAAAATTTGATAAAGGGGAAAAAAACCTAGAAACTTTCGAACCCAAACGGCCACGATGTTTGAACCAGATCTGTGGCGGCTTTTGCAATGACTCCTCCGCGCCTTTCAGAAGCTCTGAAATCATAGCACTGCTTACAAAGGAGATGGGATCTTCATGCCTTTTGAAGCTCTATTTTTGAATGCTAAGAGCAGCGGTTTGAAGCTTTCGAACGTTGAGGGCAATGGAATGTGCGTTGAAACAACAAGTCGTTTCCTTTCCTTTCGTTTCTCACTCTTCACAGTTCAAAACTGCTCACCCACTACACGGTTCCCATCCTCTATAAATAGAGGCTTTCCCCTTCTCCGAAAAACACATATTCACTTCTTTTTCTCAATTTTTTTCTTCTCTAAAGTCCTGGGTTGTTTTGCTCATAAAAGAGCTTACTTACTAGTTTTGATATCCTCGGTATTATCCGAGAAGTCCTTAAGGACAGTGATCTTTCACATATCCAGAATTTAATTTTATTTGTGTTTTCATCAGTTTTTGACAACATTCTTAAGGACTTATGGCTGATGGTGTGGAAAACAACAATAATACTACACCGGAGATGTCAACTATCTTTGCGAAATCATTTTCAGATGTTTCGAAGATTGAAGTTTTCTTAGGTCAAAACTTCTGATGCTGGAAGGAACGTGTGTCTACCCTGTTAGATATGTACGGAGTTGCCTCTGCACATACGACATCCAAACCCGACTCCAGTTTTCCTGCGAAACAAATTGAAGATTGAATCCACACAAATAAGGTATGTCTTCACACCTTGCTCAATGCATTATCTAACAATTTGTTCGATGTGTATTGCTCCTACAAGGAAGCAAAGGAAATATGGGATTCTCTTATCCTCAAATACACTGTCGAAGATGTCGTCCGACAAAGATTCCTTATCAAAAACTACTATTGTTGGGAGATGATAAAGGACAAAGATATCAAGATTCAAATCAATGAATATCACAAGCTTACTTGGAGACATTAAAGTAGAGAATATTGTTCTACCTGACGAATTTGTTTCAGAACTTTTGATTGAGAAACTTCTGCAGTCCTGGATAGACTAGAAACAATAGTTAAAGCACAGATATAGACAAATGTCACTACTAGACCTCATCACTCACATCATCATTAAAGACACCAACCGGAAGGAGTGTTGTTGCAAGAGTTAAAGCCTTATCTGCCAAAGCAAATATGATAAATGACAGACCAATTCCAAAAAGGTACTAGAAAAAACCTGATCACAAGAAAAAGAATAAATATAATTTTTCCGTCCCAATGGACCTAAACCCACATTCAAGAAAAAGGGAAATGACTTTGTTTGTGGAAGGTCAAGTCACCATACACCTCAGTGCAGACACAGGGTCAAAAACGACAATCCTCCTAAGGCAAATATAGTCGAATGAGGAGATACAATTGTTGCGGTCATTTCACAAGTAAACCTTGTGACAAATGTGAGCAAATGGGTAGTAGACTCTGGGGCTATCAGGCATATCTGTGCAAACAAAAATGCATTTTTTTCCTACTCCAGTGTATGGGATGGAAAAGAACAAGTTTATCTTGGTGATTCTAGGACAACTCCTGTTCTAGAAAAATGTAAAGTTCTTCTAAAGTTTACATCTGGCTTTAAGTGACGTGTTACATGTGTCATCAATTAAAATTAATTTGATCTATGTAGCACTATTGGGAAAGGTAGGAGTCAAAGTTTCATGTAAATACTTCATGTACACTCTCCCAAAGATTTTCCACATGTCATATTTTCTATAAATAACTAGAAAGTGCTAGAAAAAGAAAGATGTCTCGTGTTATTCCCGCGATATGTGTGTTGTTGCACCATTGTCACTTTCATATCAAGGCCGATTTTTGTCTTGAACCATGTTAATCTTCCATGTGATTTTTTCTTGTTCTTTCTTATTAATCTTTTAAGTGTTTTTATTTATTGGGTTTAAGGTTTATGAGATAGATAATGTGAGTGAATTTCACCTACATCCACTCATTATCAAAGTGGTGAGAGAAGTTAAAAGGGTGGGAGGTTAAGGTTTAGAAGTAACTTAGTGTTTCTACATATTTTTTTCATAAAGAAGTGAGGTAAGTTAGCTTCTGAAGCATTCTCCTTTTATTTTATTTTATTTGATGCGTCTGGTCCAACCTGTTCCACACACATAACTCAAACCTATACGCAAATACAGAGTTTGAATGAAAAACCAGGTGGTGAAATATTTCGGCTCCTTTGCCTAATTTGTGTTTAAACATTTACCAAATCAGTACTTAACAACTGCTCAAGATCAATGACATCATAGAAACTTCATAGGAGTAATAACTTCAACAACTCTCGCCGGCAGAGACCTTTCGAAATTACTAACAGCCAACCATGCTTCTTTAGGTTTCTCCTTGTGCACAATGCAACCTATAGGTGTTGGTAAATAAAGACATTAAAAAGAAAATATAAAACTTTTAAAATATCGAAAAATGAAAAGGAAGGGACCAAAAACAAATAAAAATTCGCACATGTTGAACTCATTTTGTCTCCTTATCAATTCTAAACTGCATGGCTGCATGATATAGCAAAGAGGCATCTTTCTCAGATATATATTCTGCACAAAAAAAGTTCCAAAAAATCTATTAACCATTATTTAATTAATTTCAACCACACAAGCCAAAGTGTAGTATTGTCAAAACAAAAGGGGGATCAGAAGCTGCTACTTCTTGTTCATATTCATGCTGCATTGCTGCTTCACCAAGTCTTGTATACTTTGAGAAGCTAGGATTGTAGTTTGGTCATAGGGACTGGACTATGGATACTTTATACAAAGTTGAGGCCACAGGTAATATGAAGCCTGTACTGTTAATGATACTGCTCCAGACTCTATATGCAGTGGTGAATATCATGTTAAAGATGGTAGCAAATGATGGAATGAGCTTAAGTGTTCTTGTTGCCTACCGGTTCATCTTTGCTTCTGCCTTCATTGTTCCCCTTGCTCTCATCATTGAAAGGTGTTTCTTTAATAAGTTTCCCACTAAAGAGTTAGGAGATAAAAGCAGTTAGTTTCATTTCCCATGCACAAAACATAATTTCATGCAGTAAAAGCTAATGCACACACATTAAACATTAAGAAATTAATGTTAATTTGAATCTATCTACTTTTATTTTGGAATGTGTTTCACCAGGAAACATCTGCAATATGTTACTGGGCAAGTTCTATTCCAAGGTCTTCTTTGTGGGTTCTTTGGGTAAAATTTCTAATGCCCTAATTCATTTAATATAGAATTTAACCAAAATGTGCAATATGATGATTTAAATTTTTCAGGGGATCCTTACTACAAGGTCTGTACGTTAAATCGTTGGCGTTGACATCTGCAGTATATGTTTCAGCCATGTTGAATCTCATCCCTGGTGTCACCTACCTTATGTCTATTACTCTCAGGTAGGCTCATGTAACTTTGCATATCAAGCAATAAACTTCTAAAAAAGGATTTTCAGAAGAAAAAATTAAAAAGAAATATATATATATATATTTATTTTGCAGACTATTACGGTGAATCTTGAATTATAATCAGAAATCAGCACAAATAACTATTATTCAACCGTATTCAAGTTCTTTAATGTTTTTCAATGGTGATTTTTTTATTTTGAATAAATTTTAACGATATTGAATAGCATTTGATCCAATGGTGGGGATTACATCACCCCATCCCTGCTCAATTATGCAGACTTGAGAAGTCAAATCTTGGAACAGCAGGTGGCATGGCCAAGTTGGTGGGAACTATTACAGGAATTGGTGGTGCCATGATCCTCACTTTCTACGAAGGAAAAAAGCTATGCCTCTGGTCCACAAATATTGACTTGTTGAACCATGCACCATCACCACATGGTGCCCCCACAGGTTCTCTCTTGTGGGGCTGCATACTAGGCTTTGGAGCCGCTTTGAGCTACTCGGTGTGGTTGATAATCCAGGTTCAACTCATACTTGCCTTCAATAACTCTCTCAAGATTTTACAAAAAAGTGTGTTAGTAACTACAATAGTATGATACTAATATAAATCTGAAGATTTTGGAACAGTTACTTTTAGGATCAATAATCAAACGAGTCTAGTGTTTCTTAAAAACATTACCAAAACCTTTACATTTTCAAGACATCCTAGAATTTCTCCAAATTTAGACTACTTTTTGGCCTAAATTCGCTCAGAAATGGAATTTTGAATTTTGTAAGTTAATGCAGACAAAGATGAGCGCAAAGTTTCCCTGGCACTATTCAATTGCGGCTTTAACATCTTCAACGGCCTCAATCCAATCCGTTATATTTGCTCTTAGTACTGAGAGCGATTGGAGGCAGTGGAAAGTTGGTTGGAACTTTAGGCTTGCAACAGCAGCCTCTGCGGTAATTGATTAAATATTTGCTTTTGGTGCTTTCTAAATACTCTCCTTTGCCAGGAACAGCACACACATACAACCAAAATATTGCATGCTCAAAATGAGGTTAATTACAAGGTATAATTGTTTGTTATATTTTTTGTTTTGAAGGGAATTTTGGCCTCTGGAGTGTGTTACACCCTTCTAGCGTGGTGTGTGCGAAGGAAGGGACCATTATTTGCTTCTGCTTTTAGTCCTCTTATGCTGGTGATTGTGACCCTTTTGGAGCCACTGGTATTAGATGAGTGTCCCAGCATTGGAAGGTGAATTGAAGAACTAAATTAGCTATGCAGTTAAATATGAACCTTCAACTTCCTTTTCAAGTGTGAATGCATTATGGTTTGTTATGTACTTTTGCAGTGTTACAGGATCAGTGTTAGTTGTGGGGGGATTGTACATGTTATTGTGGGGAAAAATCAAGGAAACACAGATGAAGCAGACTGAGGTGTCCTCAAAAGACTTTGTTCAATGTGAAGCAATACACGTTACCAACCAATCTTTGGCCTGCAGCCAAAAGGATCAAGAAAAGAAGATTGTAGCAAGTGTTCCTTCTCATACACCATCAACTGTCAACCATTTCTAAGTGAAAATTCTACACCCACTAGGGTCAACCCAGTGGTAGAAATTTAGTAATTGGTGTGAGATTTCAAACATTTGAGGTAGCAATTCATATGAGCAGTTTATGGGAATCATTTACGTTTCTTGCATATTTTATTACTTTGTTTGATGGGATAGCCTTACAGATATTCACATTTAAATGGGAATATATTTATATATACTTTTCTTGTTTAGCTGTCATAAAAAATTTTGAAGAGAAGAAAAAAATAAAAATGTATGTTAAAATCTCGTTTTTGCAGAAAAAAACTAAGGTAATTTACAAGGAATCCAAAGTGAGTTACTCTAAGTTATGTATGCACACGAAAGTAATGATGTGGACATGATAAAGGATTTCAGCATCAACATGAAAAATTATTCCAATTCCAAAAGTTATTATTCCATAAAGATGCAATTAAAATGCAATTAAAGTAAAGTATAAAGGATTCACTTGCAACTATGAAACTTAGTCAGCGAAAAATGCAGATAAAATTTGAAAAATGAAATACAAAATCATTAAAAACGAAAAAAAAATCTCCCTCTTTTTTAAATAATTACATATTATTTGATTACCAAATTACATATTATCAATCCTTTAAAGAGACATGATAAAATATATTTGAAACTCAATAAAGCAAAAATTTGAAGGTTCAACTAGTATCAAAGGAGCATAACTAGATATTACGTAGCTAGATACGTAGCGATTTTGAGTTTCTTCACATGAAGGAAGGAAAGACGGTGACTGCGTATTTTTTTCATACACTAGCCATAATCAACAAAATGAAGGCTTATGGTAAAAGTATGAGTGAAACAGTTATTACTACAAAGATTTTGAGATCAATGATTTCTAAATTTGATTGTGGTATGCTCAATTGAAGAATCTAACAACTTAGACAAGATGATTCTTGATGAAATCAAACAAGTATTCTCATTAATGAGCAAAGGATGAGAAGTCATGGAGAAGAGTAGGTTCTTAACATCTCTCATGAAAATAAAGCAAATAGAGGTTGAGGTCAAGGTAGCAGTAGCTGTGGACCTAGAGGAGGAAGAGGTAGAGGAAAGAGAAGACAATATTTCAATGAAGCTATTATCGAGTGTTTCTAATGTCACAAGTTAGGACACGTTCAATATAAATGTCTTGACTGTGAGAAAAACCCCAATTATACCGAATTGGCAAAGGAAGATGGTGAAGAGTTGTTCCTAATGTCTTTACATTGAACTCAAGCAAGCCAAGATGGAAGATGTGTGGTTTTTTTATTCTGGTTGCAACAATCACATGACCGGAAATAAAACATGGTTCATAGAATTTTATGAAAGTTTTAGCCAAACTATAAAGCTTGCCAATAACACCAACATGGTTGATATGTGAAAAGGCATCATTTTTATGTAAGTGAATGGATTTACATAGGTGATTTCTAGTGTTTACTATGTTCTTGAACTTAAAAATAATTTATTAAGCATACGACAACTTCAAGAAAAGGGCTTGTCGATTTTAATTCAACATAGAAAGTGTAGTGTATATCATCCTGAGAAAGGATTAATAGAATGATTTCTCTGTTGGCTAATATGATACCAACAACTTCTTCAACTTCCTCATGTTTTCAGATTATATCAAAAGACGAATCTCATTTTTGGCATTTTCGATTTGGTCAGTTAAACTACAATGGTTTGAAGACACTTTTTAGTACGAAGATGATAAATGGACTGCCCTTACTCATGATTTCATAGACATTATGCAGAGAGTGTTTAACTAGCAAACAACATAGAAATTTTGTATCTAAGAGTTCACAGAGGGCATCAAACAAATTACAACTTATACATGCAGATATTTGTGGGCCTATTAAACCTGAATCAAATGGCAACAAAAGGTATATTCAAAGTTTTATCGATGATTCCACTCGTAGAACTTGGATTTATTTCTTACATGAAAAATTAGAAGTTCTTGCCATGTTTAGAGTTTTAAAGTTTGTGTTGAAAAGGAAAGCGGGGCATATATTGCTTCTTTAAGGATAAATAGAGGTGGTGAATTTACCTCTAATAAGCTCAAAAAAAATTTCCAAATAGAGTTGCAGAGAGGAAAAATAGAACAATTTTGAACGTGGCATATGTTCTATGTCGACAGAGAGGCATATTCCTAAATTTTTTTTGCCATAAGCTATGAAGTGGAGTGTACATATTCTAAATAGTTGTCTTGCTGTTGTTGTACAGAAGAAAACCCCATAGGAGGCATGGAGTGGTACGAAGCCAATAGTTGACTATTTTAAAGTTTTCGGATGTGTAGCCCATGCACATATTCCATACCAGAAAGGAAGTAAGTTAGATGGAAAGAGCAAGAAATGTGTTTTCTTAGGAGTCAATGATGAATCAAAGACATGTAGATTATATAACCTACATTCTTAAAAAATTATCATTAGTAAGGATGTGATAGTTCAAGAAAGTGAATGCTGGAATTGGAATAAAAGCGAAGAAGAATGCAAAGTGGATGTTTTAAAGTGGAAAGATGATGAAAGTGACATTGAAGAGGAATTAGAAGAAAATGATGTTGATTCAAGTGAAAATGGTTCTAGTTTGGTTCCTAATGAATCAAATGAAGAAGATTCACCAGTAGGTGGCTCTCCTTCTAGTGAATCAAATGAAGATGAATTATCAATATCGAATGAAAGGAAGGTAAGAAGAGCACCACCTTGGATGATCACTTTGAAACAGGTGAAGATTTATTATATGAATATGATTTTAATGCTATGATAATAGTTATTCAAGTGATCCACTTACATATGAAGAAGTTATCATGAGCAAAGAGTGGAGGGATGTGATGATGCCAAAAATTGAATTAATGGAAAAGAACAAAACCTAGGAACTAACTACTATACCAGAAGGAGTGAAAGCGATTAAAGTTAAGTGGATTTTCAAGGCTAAACTTAATGAGAATGGAAAGGTAAACAAGTGCAAGGCAAGACTAGTGGCGAAAGGGTGATTATACTAAAGTTTTTGCTCCAATTGCTAGACTTGACACTATTTGATTAATACTTGCTTTAGCAACACAAAATAGTTAGGATGTCTTTCAGCTAGATGTAAAATGTGCATTTCTTTACGGTGAAACTCAGTGAAGAAATCTTTGTACAGCAATCATCGAGACATGAGAAAAAAGGTGAAGAAGATAAAGTTTACAAGCTAAGAAATGCGTTGTATGGCTTGAAGCAAGCACCAAAGGCATGATATAGTAAGATAGAGGCTTATTTTGTTCATACATGTTTCGAAAGGTGCTCATGTGAACACACATTGTTCACAAAGTGGAAAGAAGGAGGTAAGATTTTAATAATAAGTCCCTATGTTGATGATTTAATATATACTAGAAATGATAAAAATATGTGTAATGATTTTAACATTTCAATGATGTTAGAGTTTGACATGCCTGATTTTGGGAGAATAAGATACTTGCTTGGAGTTGAGGTGATACAAAATTCAGATGAAAATTTTGTGTGTCAAAGAAAGTATGCCCGTGAAATTTTAACAAGATTTGGAATGGACAAAAGAAATTCAGTATAGAATCCTATAGTCCCAGTACAAAGTTGACAAAGGATGAAGTTGAAACCAAAGTTAGTGAAACTTTGTTCAAATAGGTGGTTGGTAGTCTAATGTACTTGACTACAAATCAACATGATTTGATGTATGGGGTGAGTCTTATCAGCAAATTTATGTCTTATCCAATTGACTCTCATTGGCTTGCAACAAAAAGACTTTTAAAGCATGTGAAAAGTACAATCGAGTTTGGAGTTCTTTAAAGAAAAGGTGACTGGACAAATTTGGTAGCTTACATTAATAGTGATTTGCTGGTGATCTGGATGATCGGAAAAGTACTTTTGGTTTTGTTTTTTTACTTAGTTCTGGAGCTATTTCATTGTTCCTTAGGAAACAACCTATAGTGACATTATCAACTATGAAGCTAAGTACATAGTAGTTGCATATTATTTTTGTCAATGAGTTTGACTAAGAAGGGTTCCGATTAAACTTTGTCACAAAGAAAAGAAAAGTACCCTGATTCAGTGTGGCAATAACTCTACCATAAATTTGTATAAGAATCCATTTTTTTATGGAATGACTAAGCATATTGATATAAGGTTTCATTTTTTTTCATGCATCTAACAAAAGAAAAAGTTGTGCAGTTGATCAAGTTGCGGACATAATGACAAAGTCTCTCAAGTTAGAACAATTTCTGAAGTTACGAAGTATGCTAGGAATGGTTGATGTTTCAGCAGTAAACTAAATTCTTTTAACATATAGTTTAAGGGAGGAAATGTTGTAATTAGTTACTTTATTTTTCTAGTTTTTCATTATTGTTTTTGGTTTCTTATTTGTTATTCATGTTTATATGGAAGTTACCTTATTTGTAGGGATTCATTTATGTTTTTAGGTCATGCAAATTGTGGGTCATGGTTTCTACTTTTAAGAAGACTACGAAGCCAACAGGGCATTGTGGTGTGTGATTCAGTTTTCTTTTCACTCAAATATTCTCTCTCAAATTCATAACAACGTTTTACCTCATTAATATCAAGACATCGGAACGATCCTTTAATTAAGTGAGCACCATGATTACTTGCTCTCATCCACACATGTCACAACTTTTCTTCCGCTTCACCTCATAAGTTTCACAACATTGACAAAAATTACTATCTTAATCCAATATATAACACAAGTAAAAATAGGTTCATGATTCATAAAAATGTTGAATACAAACAAACTATCCAAGAAAATCCTTCATATCAAAAAAAGGATACTATCCTCTTTTTTTTTTTTACACATGATCTTCCTTTGTTTATTAAA